>Ga0078972_1008019_pt1 | contig 22669 bp, 22 predicted proteins | sample YelNatPaOPGAMG01_FD_67568 | JGI IMG/M metagenome (GOLD analysis project Ga0078972, IMG submission 67568) | Hot spring thermophilic microbial communities from Obsidian Pool, Yellowstone National Park, USA - OP-RAMG-01 (SPADES assembly) (version 2) | ecosystem: Environmental > Aquatic > Thermal...
GTTGATGCGCCCGTTTGTAATGTTGTGGAGGCGTTGTCATGATTTTCCAGGGCGCTGAGATTTTGGCGTGGCCATTATGACAGCTTCGCGGTGAATTGGCCCCGCATGTTTCTTGGAAGGTAGCGTCGAGCAAGGAGCCTCACCAGCTTGAGCGATACCTCTGGCTATTGCGGGAGGACTCTAACACCAGATGTAAATTGCAATAGGTGTGCAATCATGAATAAAACACGAGCACCGCGAAATAGGACAGTCACTCTTTCAAGCGACGAGATGAAGCTGTACCAAGAAAATTTATTGAGACTGTCGGGGCAGGTACAGCCAAGAGATATCGAGAACAGGACTATTCAACAAGATTTGTTTCAAATTCTCGATTGGTTGCCCATCGCATTCACGGACCTTCTGTTCATTGACCCTCCCTACAACCTGACGAAGTGCTTTAATACTACCACATTTCGAGAGCGTTCAATCGATGAGTATAGGGAATGGTTTGAATCTTGGTTTCCCAAATTATTGCGAATACTCAAGCCCACGGCCTCTATATATATATGCGGGGATTGGCGCTCCTCGTCGGCGATTCATCTCATTGCAGAGAAGTATCTCGTTGTCCGAAACCGTATCACATGGGAACGAGAGAAAGGGAGAGGTTCAAGAACAAACTGGAAAAATTGTTCTGAGGATATTTGGTACTGTACCGTTTCAGATAAGTACTTTTTCGATGTAGAAGCAGTAAAAATGAGGCGACGTGTCATTGCTCCATACAGGGATTCAAGGGGACACCCAAAAGATTGGAAAAAGACTGAGAATGGCAATTTTCGACTGACGTATCCGTCAAATATTTGGACTGATTTGACAGTACCATTCTGGTCAATGCCGGAGAATACTGATCATCCAACGCAAAAACCAGAAAAACTTCTCGCCAAGATTATCCTTGCCAGCTCGCAACCAAACGATTTAGTTTTCGATCCATTTTTGGGTTCGGGTACGACTTCTGTGGTCGCAAAGAAACTCGGAAGAAGATATGTCGGTATTGAACTTGACCCTACATACTGCTGCTTCGCCGAAAAGCGCCTCGCCATGGCAGAATGGGACAAGACCATACAGGGCTACGCTGACAGAGTTTTTTGGGAGCGCAACACCCTTCAGGATCAGAAATGGAACTCAAGGGATAGAGAGAAGCCAAACATTTTGCCGCTTTTTGGAGCAGCAATCGAAATGGAAAAAAGATGAGGAAAAGCAGGATCTTCTACACCGACAAATACAAGAAAATACAAAGAGAGATCGTCACACTTCTCAATTCTCAACCGGATTTCTTGTCCTCGCGAACGGCGGCAAGCACGCGAGCAGCAGGGGACGCAATTCAAACTATCCTTTCCGAACAGTTCCAATCACTCCTCGGAGACTCATTGACCGAGTACTCGCCTGAGTTTGCGCGCAGAGCGATGGCTGATATGGCATTCTCTGATAAAGACGGGTTTTATTATGTGGTTGATGTTAAGACGCATAGACGCAAAACTGGATTCAGCATGCCCAATCTAACCTCGGTTGAGAGGCTGGCGAGATTTTACGAAGACGACCGAAATTACTTTGTGGTACTGCTTGTTCAATATGACATTGACGGCATCAGGGTGACGGTTGAGCAGGCGCATTTTCTTCCCATTGAGTTTCCTGCGTGGGATTGTTTGACAATTGGAGCTTTGGGCTGGGGCCAGATACAGATAAAGGATGCAAGCGTGCGAAAGGTAAACGAAGGTTATCCGAGAAAAAAATGGATGATTGAGTTGTGCGACACGATGCTTGACTATTATCCGAGAGAGATTGGGAAAATCAAAGATCGACTTTCTTACTTCCAAGAAGTTAGGCGTTACTGGCAACGAAAAAAGGAAAATTAAGGAGCAAGGCCTTCAGTCAGCATTTCAGAAACTCTCCTCCTTGCGGACGGTCCTAGCATGCCATCGCAACTCATCAGAGGAACAAAGGGGGAATTGCGAGGAGAGATTCCCGCATTTTCAGAGAAATTTGTTTGGTTGATCATGTGTGGGTTTCATGTTGCACCGCAGGGCAAGAGGCTATATACTGCAATGAGGGCAGCCTTGTGTGACAGGTGACATCCATGCGGGGATTTACGCTGGTTGAGTTCATCGTCGTTGTCGCTATTGTTGCCGTCTTGGCAATGTTAGGGGTACGAGCCTACTACGTTTACGACGAGACGTACCGCTTTCAAAACGCGATTTCTGAATTTAAGTCCGCAGTCAACCTTGCGCGCGCCCGTTCCATGAGCGGCATAGTCGCGTCCGCTGGGGTCATGGGGGACACGCCCACCGCGATTCCGGCAAAGCGCATTTCTTACTCGGACGCCACGACCGTGACCCTGACCACAAGTTCTCCACATAAGCTGACCGCAAATATGCTGCCTCTTTACCTCACCCTTATGGGCTTCTCGCCTCTCACGGAGCCTAGCTCGTCTAATCCGTTTCCTTATTACATCAATGGCCCCCAATGCAGGATAAAAGAGGTTCTAGGCTCGGATATCCTCTCCGTTGATGTCGGAGTTCCCGTCCCTTCGTATGTCGCAACGGACCTCAAACCAACTGCCTACGCGTTCATGAATTATTCAGTCAATATTCGAGGGGTCGAGTCAATCGAAGGCGGCCATTACGCCAAGGCCTACGAAAACGGCCCGACGATGGATTTTCAATACCGCGAGGACGCCTTGTCGGTGAGCTTCATTACGTCCGATCCCGGCTCGACGCCGAAGCAAGGCGGGGCTATTGTCTTCAGGAGAGGCGCCACGGCTGGCGAAAAGACCTATACGTTCACCTTCACGTTGCTCAAGTCGAGAGGCGAAGCCTCAAAGGCAACCATCACTGTTTTGCCTGTGGGAGCTGTGCGATGACAAGCCAGTCGCAACGGCGGTTGCGGATGACCTTGAGGAGCAGCAAGGGCTTCTCATTGATAGAGGCTATGGTGGCCATCGTCATCTTAGCCGTGTGTTTGCTGGGGGTGGGGTATGCCTTACATGTAGCATCCCAAGTAAACACAGAAAGTATTCAGATATTGCATCGTGCAGGCGATGCGCACGTCAAACCAGGGGTGCGCGATGCCTTTAACGCCATGCAAAGCAACGTATATGGAAGCCTGAAATGAAGCAATCTGGCTTCACCTTAGTCGAGCTCCTGGTATCCATCGTGGTGGTCCTCCTCATCGTGGCTGGAACTGCGGCAGTAATAACGTACCAGAGCCGCTCGGCAGTTTATACCACAAAGGCAGTGAACGCTCAGGAAGCCGTAGAGATGGCGTTATGCCTTATTAGAAACGACTTGATACAGGCGGGAGGTCCCAACGGCGTCTGGTGGGACAACGGGGCAAAGAGGCTATACATCAAGTACAATGGTTTTCTCAATTTCGAAGCCCCGGCCACCTCTGTGGAAGAAAACTGTCTCCAGGTCCGCAGCGTCTTTTGTCCTGCAGATTGCGCATCCAACAAATGTGGGGTGGCATGGCAGGTAGTGGACGCAGATGGGTCATTCTCTATGGACCGCTTTCCCGTGTACATCGGCTATGATATAGCAGGGTTGGGCTCGGCATTCTTTGGGGCTCTCAACGTCTCAGCCAACGACTGCCGAACGCTTATAGGAGCCTCCTTGCTGTCGGCTGTGACCGAGACGGCGGCCCCAAACGCCTATGTGCATACGCTGAGATTCGTCCCTCAGGGTTCATTCCAAGCAGGCTCTTATGCCGCGCCTGCCATAGTGTATGAACTCCAAAACAACAGTCTTCGGCGCAATGGCGTTGAATTGCTGGGCGGCGACATCTCGGTGACTTCTTTTACAAAAACGGATCATACAAATTATACGACGGTCACTGTCGGCTATACATGGACTCCTCCTTTTTCTTTCATTTTCCAACCTATTTCCGCGACGCAAGATATCTCAGTAAACATGTTACAAAGCTATCTGCTTCGAATAGGGGGTTAGCATGGGCAGCCGCTCTGGCATGGCAATCATTGTGGTAATAGCCCTCCTGCTCGTAATCAGTCTCATGATGGTGGGACTGATGTCCCAAACAGTCACAAACACAAAATTTTTCGAGGCGATGGCCACCTCGTACATTGGTCTTGGCGAGGCTCAAAAGGACGTAGTGAGACAGGCGCCTATAACGTCTTTGGCAATCGCAACGGGCAAGAGACCGAGTGATGGAACAGTGGCTGCTGTCCTCTATGCGACGCCGCCTCCTGCCACTGGGTTATCTACCGGGACGCTCACGGGCAATGTATGGCGACCGGGTCTCTGCGGGACCTTTTATCGAAATTACAATGGAAACGGAACCATCAGCTCCGACGGCGCGGTTCTGAATGACTCCTATCTTAACCCTGCGAAAAAAGGCATTGACGAGAGCGCTTTTCTTTTCAATGACAACGCCGGTCCCAATGGTCAGAACGTCCTGCCATCTTGGAATAATTATGCGTATCACGTAGAGTTCAATGCCGACGCAGCGGCGGCCTTGGGGGTTTACTTTAACGCAGGACCGACCAGCGGTGAGCAGAGTACTGACCAGGCCATAACCGGCTACCTCTTCCGGATCTCTCCCCAAGACCAAACTTTTTCCATAGCCGAGGTGCACAACGGCACATCCAATCCCGGAATCAGCCTACAATCCAAGGGCTTCCAAGACGCATCCCTGCAAAATGCCTTCAGTTCTTGGACAAGCAGCACTCAGGAAGGCACAGGTGGACTCTACGACCAATGGCACAGCATAGACGTCCAGGTGCAGACTCAAGGAGAAAGATCGGCAGTCACTATTAGTGTAAGCGTCGATGGGGTGCAGGTCTTCAACTATACCGATAGCAAGGGATCGCTCTTCCCGCCATATTTTGTGGGATTGAGCAATTGGAGCGGCAACGGGTGGGGCGCCCCTGCTGCGGTGAATTTCAGGAATATATCGGTTACCAATACAAGTTTTTAACGGGGCGTTATTTTCCGGTCGATCCCTTTTCCGGCGCCCCGAGGCGAGAGACGCGGTTTCTCCCTCACGCAATTCAATTCGGCCAGCAGTCTCTGCTTTTCACGCTCGGTAAGCTCGCGCCACGCGCCAACTGGCAGGTCGCCAAGGGCAAGGGGACCAAACCCTATGCGCCTTATCTTTCGAGCCGGGTGACCGATGCGAAAAAAAATCCTCTTAATCTCGTTTTTCTTGCCCTCGAACAAGACAATTCTCATCCATGTCGAGGTCCCCTGCTTCCGCACCACCTGCCACTGAACATTCCCCAGACGCTCACCATCGCCCAACCCAAGACCGGGGCGGATGAGTGCAAGTTTCTGGTCATGCGGCGCTCCCTTTATCTTCACCAAGTACACGCGAGGGATGCGGAAGGAAGGATGGCTCATGCGCTGGGCTATCAGGCCGTCATTTGTCAAGAGCATCAATCCCTCGGCGTCGAAGTCCAGCCGCCCCACGCTGAACACATGTTTCGGCATATTCTTTATGACGTCCCCAATACACGGGCGACCTTGCGGGTCGCTCATGGTTGACACGACGTACCTCGGCTTGTTGAAAATATAGTAATACTTTTTAGAGTCCGCGCAGAACAATAGCCGGCCATCGACCTTAATGTGATCCTTTGACGCATCCGCTTTGACGAACGGTTCATATACGCGCTCGCCGTTGACGGTCACGCGGCCTTGCCTAATGAGCTCTTCTGCTCCTCTGCGCGACGCAACTCCTGCGTCTCTCAAGATCAATTGAAGCTTTTCCAGCGCCATCTTCTCACTTTATAATCGATGCAGCGGCGAGCGACTATAGTCATTCCCGCAATTTGACGCGAGACTGCTTCGCTTCGCATGCAATGACAGGCGTGGGGCTTTTCCCCATTGCAAGGGGCCAAAGGCGAGGCGGCAATCTCAGCTTATGTAAATCCCTTTGTCAAGCCCTTGTCGAATACGCGTCTACTTTCGAGAACCGTTACAAAAGGTCCCGTGATGGCTCTCCACAAAAATGCCACTGCAACCCTTGTGAACTTGACAACGAAACAAATATAACCCATTTTACATATAAGAAAAGTGCAACGTGTAAACGGTTTCGGCGTGTCAGCTCGCAGGCGATTCTGAAGCCCCTCAGCGTGAAAAGGGAGTCTTTTTTGAACGGCATTTACAAGAACTTAGGACTATGGCTTGCCATATGCCTGGTCATGATTTTCCTCTTCCACCTTTTTAACCAGACTAAGGCGCCTCACCGAGAAATAAGTTATAGCCAATTTCGGCAGGAGGTTGAACAAGGGGCGATCAAATCTGTGGCCCTCCAGGGCAATCGAATAAAAGGCACGTACGTGGATGGCACGGGGGCGTTTCGTACGCTTGCCCCCCAAGACCCTGAACTCGTTGCCTCTCTCATGAAACACAAGGTCGATATCCAAGTCCTGCCCGAGGACGAGAATCCCTGGTACCTGACGGCGCTCATTTCTTGGCTCCCAATGATCTTTCTCGTGGCCATATTCGTATTCTTCATGAGACAGATGCAGGCTGGCGGCGGCAAGGCCATGAGCTTCGGCAAGAGCAGAGCGAGGCTCATTTCTGAGTCTCAAAACAAAGTGACATTCCAGGATGTCGCCGGCGTGGAAGAGGCCAAAGAAGAGCTGGAAGAAGTTATCGAATTCCTGAGAGACCCCAAAAAATTCACTCGGTTGGGTGGGAAAATCCCGAAGGGCGTCTTATTGATGGGGAGCCCGGGAACAGGCAAGACCTTGTTGGCCAAGGCCGTGGCGGGAGAGGCCTCCGTCCCGTTCTTTTCCATCTCCGGGTCCGACTTCGTCGAAATGTTCGTCGGCGTAGGCGCTTCTCGCGTACGAGACCTCTTTATCCAGGGGAAAAAACACGCCCCCTGCATCATATTCATCGATGAAATAGACGCAGTAGGCCGACACCGGGGCGCCGGGTTGGGCGGAGGTCACGACGAAAGAGAGCAAACCCTCAATCAACTGCTGGTGGAGATGGACGGGTTCGAAACCAACGAGGGGGTAATACTCATCAGCGCCACCAACAGACCAGATGTGCTCGATCCTGCGCTCCTCCGGCCTGGTCGATTCGATAGGCAGGTGATCGTGCCGCCTCCTGATATCCGTGGCCGCACGGCAATCCTCAAAGTGCACACGCGAAAAGTTCCTTTGGCCATGGATGTCGATCTGGAGACCATCAGTCGTGGAACCCCTGGCTTTTCTGGGGCGGATCTTGCCAACCTGGTCAACGAGGCTGCTCTTAACGCTGCGCGGCATAACAAAAACGAAATCGATATGCAGGACTTCGAGTTTGCAAAGGATAAAGTCCTTATGGGCGGCGAGCGCCGCAGCCTTGTGATCAGCCTCGAGGAGCGCCGCAACACCGCTTTTCACGAGGCGGGTCATGCCTTCGTCGCCAGGGTCATCCCCGGGACGGACCCTGTCCACAAGGTCACTATCATCCCAAGGGGCAGGGCCCTGGGCGTCACCCAGCAGTTGCCGCTGGACGATCGACACACCTATTCCAAGGATTATCTTGTTGCTCAAATTGCCGTCCTGATGGGCGGAAGGGCTGCAGAGGAAATATTCCTTGGCCACATGACCACCGGCGCGGGAAACGATATCCAAAGGGCTACCGAATTGGCGCGGAAAATGGTGTGCGAGTGGGGGATGAGCGAGCAGATGGGACCCCTGACCTTCGGGCAAAAAGAAGAACAGATATTCCTGGGAAAAGAATTTGCCCGGCATAGAGATTACTCCGAACAGACCGCGATGGATATCGATCGTGAAATCAAGAATATCGTCTTGGAAAACTACAAAAAGGCCCGCGAGATCATCGAACAAAACAGGGAAACCGTCCAGCGCATAGCCGAAGCGCTTCTCGAGAGGGAAACCCTTGACGCCTCCGAAATTAACGCCCTCATCGAAGGGACAGCTTTGCCTGATCGAGTGGCGTCTGAGAAGAAGCCAGGCGATACGCCGGCCGCAAGTGGGCAGTCAGGCGGTGCAGGGATCCCCATTGTAGAGCCGGCAACCAGCAGCGCGAATCCCGAAAAAGCATGAATCAAGAGAAGCTCGCGGGGGCGCGCCTTGTACGGCGGTTCTCGTTGTCTGCGCAAAACCAGGGGCAGATATAACGGTTTAGGAAATTTCTTTCCGCGCAAGGGTCCGCATCATCGACTCCGTTGGCGCCTTCAACGTCAGTTTCCGGGATGCTGGATCGAGTCCGGCATGGCAAATCGAGTACTTGGACGATACTCATCGATAAGGCGTCCACCGCGGTACAGAGGTTGAAAGTCATCATGGTCGGGCCGCCGCGTATCTCATACCGACAGAAATTTCGAGAAGCAACATAAGAGGTTTTTGGACATGCCGCCATTTCACGCCACCAAAACTGCAGAAATCCTGCGCCAAAGGACCAGAACCCTTGTCATGGGGGTAATCAACACGACCCCGGATTCTTTTTCGGACGGAGGAAAATTCCTCGACCCTGACGTCGCAGTCGTGGCGGCTCTGCAAATGATCAAACATGGCGCAGACATCATCGATGTGGGAGGCGAGTCCACTCGCCCAGGTTCATCCCCGGTGGATGCTGAAGAAGAACTACGCAGGGCAATCCCCGTGGTGAAGGGCATTTGCCGGGCCAACCCTGACGCAGTGGTGTCTATTGATACGCGGCGCAGCGAGGTCGCGGCGGCCGCCGTCGAGGCGGGGGCAACCATGGTGAATGACATCACAGGCTTCCGAGACGATCCCGCTTCCCTCGATGTCGCTCGCGACGCAGGAGCTGCAATCGTTATCATGCACATGCTGGGCCGTCCTAAAACCATGCAGCAGGAAATTCATTACGATGCCTTTCCCGATGATATTTATCGATTCCTTGAGGAAAGAATAGAAGTTGCCCATCGAAAGGGCATACCGCCAGACGACATCATCATTGACCCTGGTATTGGGTTTGGCAAGACGTTTGATCAGAATCTGGTACTCATCAACCGTATGAATGTTTTCCTGCAGCTCGGCAAGCCGATCCTTTCCGGTCCGTCGCGCAAGTCGTTCCTGGGCAAAATAATCGACCAGCCTGTCGCCGAGTTGCGAGACACGGCAACATTAGGCGCGATTGCAGCCTCCATCATGAGAGGAGCTTCAATCGTGCGTGTGCATGACGTGGCGAGGACTGTGGAGGTGTGTAAAGTTGTTGACGCGGTATTGCGCGAGCGGGTCCCTTAGGCGGCGCATGCCGTCACTTGCAGTCTTCCTCAAAAGTTACCATGGGTTGCTTCGTTTTGCCGCCAATGACCCTTTTGTCATGGCGAGGACCAGAAGGCGACGCAGCAATCCGCGCACATCAATCGAGCAGTGAGGCCTATGTAGGGTAGGCGGCCTTGGAGAACTGGTTAAGTCGCCTGGAGCACCAAAACCTTGAGATAACGTGTTTCAGGCATACACATGAGCACGGGATGGTCCGGCCCCTGTCCTCTACTCTCCAACAGCCTCAAACTTTTTCCAGCTTGTTTTCCCGCGGTCAGTATGATGCGCTCGAACGTCGGCATATCGATATGTTGGGAACAGGAACACGTGACCAGAATTCCTCCTGGTCTCAGCCTCGATAACGCTCGCCGGTTGACATCGATATATCCCTTCACACCCTCCTCGAGGTCCCTCCGGCTTTTCACGAAAGCGGGGGGATCGAGCACGATCACATCCCAATGCTTTTTCTGTTTTTTTAGAAAATCCACGGCAGGTTCACGGACGCAGGTCAGCGCCTGGGCGAGGTGATTGCGTTCAGCATTCTCCTGCGCCAGGTTTAAGGCGTGTTTTGAGGTATCCACGGCCGTGGCCGCGCCGGCCCCTGCAGCCAGGGCGTGCAGCGCCCAAGCCCCCGTGTATGAAAACAGATCGAGCACGTGCGCGCCATCGAACACATAATGGGTCATCACACAACGGTTCCATTCTTGGTCAAGGAATGCCCCAGTCTTTTGGCCTTCGACGATGTCAACTCTGAGTTGCAAGCCGCCGGACGCCATCATCACTGAATCTGAGATCTCTCCATAGACGAGCCGTTTCTCGAGAGGCAGTCCTTCGAGAAGCCGATAAGGAGAATCGTTGCGGAAATAAATACCTGCAGGATGAAACTCGGACGCGATCACGTCGGCAATGGGAACTATGAACCTGTCCATTCCGGCCGTGAAACTTTGGCACACAAAGTGACCGCCGTAGCGATCCACAATCAAACCAGGCAAGCCGTCAGACTCGCTGAACACCATGCGACAACATGCTGCATCTCCAAGGACTGCTTTTCTCCATGCCGCCGCCTTATTGATGCGGCAGCGAAAAAAATCGCCGTCTATCTCGGTCTTTTTCCTGGCCAAGATCCTGCACGCGATGAGGCTGCGGGGATTGGCGTAACCGATTCCCAAAAATTCCCCCTGCCAGTCTGATACGGTGTAAAGCGCCCCGGGTTCAAGGTCGGATATCGGAGGATCGGCTATTTCATTGGAGAAAATCCAGCAATGACCTTCGCGCAGGCGTCGGTCGGCTCTCTTTTTCAACCTGATGGGTGATGTTTCCACTCGCCCTCTCTGCGGCATGTCTGAAGTGTGATGCGCGCCAGTTGAATCGACGACGTCGATTGCGCGAAGGCAGCCGCCCCCGCGTTGACATGGCCTCGATGGCGCATTATATCATGTAACATCTTATGCACAAATCATTGGAGTTCCTATGCACTTTCCTGAATATCGCGGCCGAAGACTCCGAAGAACGGAGACGCTCAGGCGTATGGTGAGGGAGGTACGACTCGGGATAGACGATTTGATCATGCCTTTCTTTGTCAGGCATGGCAAGAACATACGCGAGCCCCTGCAGTCCATGCCAGGCCAATTCCGTTTTTCCCCAGATGCACTGGTAAAGGAATTGCGCGACGTAGTGGAGCTGACCATCCCCGCAATCCTGCTGTTTGGTCTTCCCAAGAAAAAGGACGCCGTGGGCTCGGAAGCCTATGCCAAGGATGGAATCGTGCAGCAGGCGGTCAAGAGAATAAAAGACGCCTACCCTGACCTGGTAGTCATTACGGATGTCTGCTTATGCGAGTACACCGATCATGGCCACTGCGGGATCATTAGAGAGGGGACGGTTGACAATGATCCCACGCTGGATCTCCTCGCCAAAACGGCAGTATCCCACGCCCACGCGGGCGCGGATATCGTCGCCCCCAGCGATATGATGGACGGAAGAATCGCTGCGATACGTGAGGGGCTCGACGAATCGGGTTACGAAAATACGCCGATTCTCGCCTATTCAGCGAAGTACGCATCAGGATTCTATGGGCCTTTTAGGGACGCCGCCGAATCCGCGCCGGCCTTCGGGGATCGGCGATCGTATCAGATGGACCCCGCAAATTCAGACGAAGCCCTCAGAGAAGTCGCTATGGACGTGGAAGAGGGGGCTGACATGGTGATGGTAAAGCCTGCTCTCCCCTACCTGGATGTGATATGGAGAGTGCGCAACGCCTTCGACCTCCCACTTGTCGCGTACAACGTCAGCGGAGAATACGCCATGTTGAAGGCGGCCGCGGCAAACGGCTGGATCAACGGCGAACAGTGCATGATGGAGGCGTTGACGGCTATCAAGAGGGCTGGAGCCGACCTCATCATCTCATACCACGCCACGGAAGCCGCGAGCCTCATTCGAGGAGCCAAAGAGAAAGGAAAGCGGTGAAAACACCCTTCAGCCTCCGTCTTGTCGCCTGGGAAATGACCCAGGCCTGCAACTTGGCTTGCGTCCACTGCAGGGCTGGGGCGTGCAAACATGCGTTGCCCGATGAGCTGACGACTCGAGAAGGAAAAAAATTAATAGACGGGATCCGCAGTGTAGGCGCCCCAATTCTTATCATGACAGGCGGGGAACCGCTCCTGAGAGAAGATTTTTTCGAACTTGCGGAATACGGGGTTCACGCAGGACTGAGGGTAGTGCTGGCGACCAATGGCGTCCTCGTCGATGGACCCACAGCGAACAAAATCGCCCAGGTCGGCGTAAGACGCGTCAGCATCAGTCTCGACGGCCCCACCGCCGAAGAGCACGACGCCTTCCGTCAAGTAGTCGGCGCGTTTGATGCGTCCCTGAACGGCGTCCAAAATCTGCGGCAAGCTGCTGTGCCGGTGCAGATCAATACGACCGTGACGAAGAGGAATAGGGCCAAACTGAAGGACATAATGAAATTGGCAGAAGAAATAGGGGCGGCTGCGTTTCACGTCTTTTTGCTCGTTCCCACGGGTCGAGCCCGTGAGATGGCCGGCGAGGAAATGGGGCCCGAGGAATATGAAGAAACGCTCAGGGAATTCTATTACCTCAGCCGATCTACCTCGATGGAGACCAAAGCCACCTGCGCGCCTCAGTACTATCGCATCATGAGACAAGAGGCAAAACGGGAAGGACTTGAGGTGACAGAGAGGACGTTCGGCATGAATGCGCTCACTCGCGGCTGTCTTGCCGGCTTATCCTTCGTTTTTGTCTCGCACGCCGGCGAGTTGCAGCCGTGCGGCTATTTCGACATGAAGGCCGGCAGCGTCCGAGACGCCGAGTTCAAAGATCTTTGGGAGCAAGCCCCGCTATTCAATCAACTGCGGAATTTTCGCCTTCTCGAGGGTAAATGCGGGCGCTGCGACTATGTTCAGTATTGCGGCGGATGTCGGGCGAGGGCCTACGAGGCGACAGGGCGGTACATGGCTCCTGAGCCGTACTGCGGATATTTGCCCCCCGCCATGAGGAGCTCGGGGCCAGACGGCTCCTGGCCAAAATGAAGACGAGATCGCGTCTCGCTTGGGTAGTCAAGACAAAAACCGGTCGCGCGCCGGATTGCAGCAGAAGCCGAGGCAGTGATTTCATTTTTCGAGATTGGATTCTCCGGCGTTCAGGACGATTTTTTTCGGCGAGAGGCGTCGTAAGCCTTTCCGACGTTATCCTGGGCGCTGGTGAACGGCCTGACGTTTCAGCTTCGATGAAAAGCCATAGTCGTTCTCAAAGTTCATCACGAGATTGCTTTAGTTCCCTCCGAACGATGCATCAATGACCTTTTTGTCATTGTGAGGAACCGGAGTCGAAGAAGCACTCTCACCTGGCTGCAATCGAACAGAGAGAGCACTACCGAATTCGGGGTTTTCGTCGAGAGCTGCTCAAGACAAAAGACGAATTGAATGGGAGGATCGCATGATCATTGAACAGATACAGATCGGCGGCTTTGAGATTTTTTGTTATATCCTGGGGGATCCCCAGACAGGGGAAGGCATCGTCGTTGACCCAGGAGGGCCTGCGCCGTCCATCCTCAAAAGAGGATCAGATCGCGGTGTTCGGCAGATAAAGCTTATCGTGAATACCCATAGCCACGTCGATCATACCGCAGGCAACAAGGCCATGCAGCAAATGACAGGCGCGCCCATCGCCATCCACGAGGCAGAGGCGGACATGCTCGCTCGTCCCAACAGAGCAATGCTCGCCATGTTTGGCGCTGAAGCGAGCCCCCCTGCAACCGTGCTGCTCAAAGACGGCGACGTTATATCGTTCGGAAGTCAGAAGATCACGGTGATCCATACTCCTGGCCATTCGCCCGGCAGCATTTCTCTGTACTTTCCGGGCTATGTTCTTACCGGCGATACCCTTTTTGTGCAGGGAGTGGGGCGAACAGACTTGCCAGGCGGCTCCTACCAAGTGCTTCAAGCCTCGATAAGAAACAAGCTCTTTACTCTGCCGCCAGATACTATAGTGTTGCCCGGCCATCACTACGGCCCCACGCCGACATCCACGATCGCTCGTGAAAAGATAGAAAATCCGTTCGTGTAAGTGGAAATGCTCAAAGACCCTGACGCTCAGGACGACTTTGTCCTCTTGAGCGTCTGGGAAACAAGCGTCCAAAGCGCCTGCGACTCGCTGCAACGCAGCAGCAGGGCGGCTGCGATATATGTGAACATCCCGACCAGTACGCAGCCGGAAAGGATGACGAGGTTATTGAAATTTGAGCCCGCGCTCCATTCGCCGAGGCCTCGTCCGTAGATGAGCGGAACGCACATTGCCGCAGCGGCAGCGCTCATCTTCAACAATGAAACGACAAAATGCCGCGCTGGGAAGGTCCCCAGGCGTTTCACGAGAACAAAGAACAACACAAAAAGATTGACCGCCGCAGCCAAAGAAGTGGCCAAGGCCAACCCCCCTTGTTCCATTGGGCCCATGAGCGCCAGCCCCGCGACTAAGTTCACGATCACCGCCACGACGGACACCTTGACCGGTGTGGTGGTATCCTTAAGGGAAAAAAAGCCCTGGGTCACGACCTTGAGTCCAGAGAATGCCCATAATCCTACGGTGTACCACAGCAGGGCATACGCGGTCTGTTGGGTATCTAGCGCAGTGAACTTACCCCTCTGGAACAGGGTGGCGATCACGGGTTCCCTCAGCATGATCAACCCCACACTTGCGGGAATGGTAAAAAAAGCGATCAATCTCAGAGAATACGCCACCGAATGTGTCAACCCCTTCAAATCGCCATTGCCCGCTTGTCGAGACATGGAAGGCAACACCGCCGTGCCCAACGCGATGGCAAATATGCCCAAGGGCAACTCGACCAGTCTGTCGGCATAGTACAGCCAGGAGACGCCTCCCGGCTGCAAGAGCGAAGCCAGTATCGTGCCGATCATCACGTTGATCTGATACACGGCGCCGCCTAAGGCCGCTGGAACAAATAGGCGGCCAATCTGCGCCAACGCAGGATCACGAAATTGGAAGAGCGGCCTGAAGCTCAACCCCTGCTGCATCAAAAAAGGCACTTGGAGGAGCAATTGCAAGACGCCGGCTGCAGTCACAGCCAAGGCCAACGCATACCAGGGCGTCATAAGAGCGCCTGCATAAAGCATCGCGCCGATCATACATATATTGAGAATCGTGGGCGCAGCCGCAGGCGCCGCAAAATGGTTCATGGAATTCAGAACTCCAGAGGCGAGCGCCACCAGCGATATAAAAAAGATATAAGGAAACATTATTCGAGTGAGGCGCACCGTAAGTTCGAATTTTTCTAAGTCTTGAGAAAACCCGGGCGCGATCACCCTGACAATCCAAGGTCCGCCCCATATGCCCAACAAAGTGACCACAAAGAGGATCAAGGCGGCTATGGTGAAAGTCAGGCGCGCCAGACGGAGCGCTTCCGACTGTCCCCGATGCTGAAGCGTCTCCACGTACGTAGGTATAAAAGCGGCAGATAGAGCCCCCTCTGCAAACAAACGCCTCAAAAGGTTCGGGATGCGGAATGCTACAAAAAAGGCATCCGCGGGCAAACCAGCCCCCATGTAGCGAGCGATGACCATGTCCCGCAGAAACCCGAGGACGCGACTCAGAAGCGTCCAAAAGCCCACGACGCCGGCAGCACGCGTGATAGCCTTTCGTTCTGTAACCGCTGAGGGCTCCGCAGCGTGTGAAACCCCTTGACTTTGTGAATAACTTTGCGGCATATAATTTGTTTACCCGAAAAGCCCAAGACCGGGTCGTGTTGCATCGGCGACGGCGCCATGGGGCAGACCGACGATGCAGCATCGAGAAAAAACACCTGAGGAATCAAACATGGCAAATCACCCTTCTGCCTTGAAAAGAATGCGGCAGGCCGAAAAAAGACGCCTGCGCAACGCAGCATATCGATCAAAGGTCAAAACCACGCTCAAAAAATACCTCCGAGCAGCCGAACAAAAGCTGCCCGAGTCAAATGACCTCCTCAAGAAGGCTATGTCCCTCCTCCATAAAGGAGTGTCCAAGGGCATTTTTCACAAGAATACCGCTGCCAGAAAGATTTCCAGACTCTCCATGAAGGCTCCCGCCCAATAGCGGCTCCAAAACTTCCCCTTTGCGCGACTGGAACATGGGGAAACCGTTGGCCGACGAATGAACAAGGGAGGACGTTTTCACGGAACGTTGACATCTCCCGACAGTATCCACCCAGTCCAAGAGGGGGGCTTGCCCGTAAACGAGGAATCGAGCCCCACAGGCATCTCCCGAGGAAACTGGGCCAAGGTTTCTCCAATGGATGCGCGACCAGCTACCTTTTTGAGAAAATGAATGAGAAAAGGCTCGTCGCTCCCCCAATTGGGATCCGAATAGTTGCAAAGAGACAGCTTTACGCCGGCATAAAACAGAGCGAGATTCAACAAGAGGGGGCCTTCGCCAGTGGGGTTGTCTCGTTCCAACACATTGAACCATGCCACGGGGAATACCATGAGTCGCGACGCCATGGGGTGGGCGAACAGTTGTTGAATCGGCAAAGTGCGCTGCCCACGCTTGTCAGGAGAAAAGAAACACATGGGTTGTCGCTCTGCCGAGACTTTGTCCCATACCGACAAGGGAAGGGCGAGGAGCGTCACGTCTTCACGTCCTTCGCCACGCTGCAGAAAGTGATCCAAGGTAGCTGTGGAACCAACCCATACCTCAAACTTGGGAAAAAACTTTTGGACGCTGATCACAATGTCTGAGGGTTTCGGGTACACGGGATTCGTCAAAATGAGCCTCTCGAGGCGTTCCTCTTCCGACACGTTCAGGTCGCGGCCTTTGTCAACCTTCTGACTCCCTGTTTTCCTCTCCTGAACTTCTTCTTCAGGAATCCACGGTATTGATTCGAAAAGCAAGAGGGAAGGGTCAGCTTTTGTCTTGGTCGCTTTCTTGCCGAGCGTGATGCGCAGCAGTTTGAGGATATCGCCTGACGGAACGAGGGAAATGACTCGATCTTGACCGAGGGGACGGTCTTCCGCATCCAGCAACGCAGAAAAAGGCAAGTACCATAACGCGCGATCAGGAATGACAAAGAGCGTCGTCTTGTCTTGGGGTAGAGAGGGTAGGGGGCCTATAAGGGCGCGATAAAGCCGTCGGCAAGGCTCCTTCCACGCGTGCCCCATGAAGGTCGTCCTCTCCCCCTGAGAAAATTCTCGTAATTTGTCTTGCAGTTGAAACACGACCTTGTCGATGTCAGCTCTGGTCGCTGCAAATTGATAATATCGCGCATGCTCTTTTGTCAGTACGCCCACAAGCACCCGATCGGGCAGCATATTTATGTCCAGCAGGCCTTCTTTTTGCCCAAGGATGTCCTTCCTGAGTTCCGAGAGCGAAATGGGCAAGCCGGCCCTCAACAATGTGTACCTCTCGGACGCTTTCTGAATGGCCTGCCGCACCTCTGCCAGTTGAGACTTCAGCGAATCTTCTTTTTGCGCATTCTCTTGCGATTGCGCGGCCAGCCGCGCCTCCAAAAGGGCCTGAAGAAGCTGCGCCTCTTGATCCAGCAAGCGAGCGGGCACATCAAAAAAATCCAGTCGAGGCAGCTTCTTCAACACCATAATTCTTTGTACCAGCCGCCGCTTTTCCATGATGTGGAATATCTTGCTGCTTGCCTCTTCTGGGATTTCATCGTGGACAGGACCAAGCACCTTGACGGATAATTCGTCGAATATCTTGAGCCGTTGCTCCAGCTCCTTGAGCAGAGAGTTGCCCTGTGGAATGTCGTCAAGGATGGCTTCGAAACCATCTATGGCGCTTCTATACTTGAGAATAGCATTTTCTAGATCGCCCGAGAGATAGAGCTTTCTTGCCTCCTTTATTTCTCTGTCAAGGCCGTCGAAAAGTCCTGTGTACCTTTCCGTCTCTTTAGGTTCTTCACTTTTGCGTTCTTTGAAGAGCCAATGATACTTCTTGGCGCCGTCTTCTCCTCTTTTCATCGAAACATGCTGGGGAACGATTCCGCCCTGTCCTCGCTGCAACTGTTGGGTATAGACTTCTGCGAAACCGATTGACGAGCACGAGAAAAAAACGTGGCTCATCAACAAAACCGGAAGGACTGCAAGATAACATTTCATGGCATTGGAACGGTGCATGGCATCTTTTCCCGCACGCGTCTCACAACATCCATTGCTTTCGCGCAAAAGAGTCTCGAGCGTCATGAATTCCCCGATTGCCTTGGCGCCCCATTGTAGGATGCCTGGCGGATGGGCCAATCCACATACTGCGGACTGTCGTGAACGCCATGCGAGGAACCTCCAAGAGCAACTTCAGCCGACGTGCTCGCCGAGGGTGGCCTATTTTTCACTCTCATCTCTGCGCTGCGCATTGACCCACCAGTCGTCCTCTTTTTCTTTGAACCACCAACCCGAAAAATCCGTATTGAGGATGCTGCGGGCCAGGCGTTTCCCATTTTCTGTCTTGAGCCGCTTGATGGCCGTGTCAATCCATTGCTGAGAATAGCGGTTGCCCAAGTCGCCCAGCTCTTTCAGTTGTAGGATCATCTCCAACTGATCCGCGTCGCGTGCGCAGACAGCCTCGGGCGTCGTCCCTTCGTTAAATTCTGTAAGAAAACTTCGGATCTCTTCACCAAAAGGGAGGTTTTCGGTCATATCACGCACCGCGGCGTCCTCATTGGCTACTACGTATTTTTTGTTTACGTAGTTGAGGTCGCCGGTGCGCGCCTCGGCAATGTCATGCATCAAGCACATATACACTACCCTTTCGGTCCGCAACCCGGGGGTCATCTTCGCCAGAACATACCCTATGACAGCGCATCTCAGGCTGTGTTCAGCCACGGTCTCCTTGCCTGTGCCAAGAAATTGAAATCCCGTCCGAGGGGTGCGTTTGAGCATCCCCACCTCGAAAAGGAAATCTGCCACTGCATTCAATTCCACTGCGTTGCCTCAAAATCCATGAACTTGACGCGGGGTTCACTATCATGGTTTATGCTATCTTTCAAGGTTTGAGCCCCATGGAGCGTTTGTTCGCATCGTTTTATGCATGTTCCACATTATAAGTCGATGCGAACGATGATGGTTTCTCCACCTCAAAGAAGATTTAATGCAAGAACATGGATACATAGGCAGGAGGTGCGATCTTTGCGGCAGCGACGCCAATCGCCTGCTGTTCGTGAAGGAGGGGTATCGTCATGTACGATGCGCCCGCTGCGGTCTGGTGTTCGTGAATCCCATAAGCAAGAACCACCTGGAAGGACAGTTATCAGGCGGCACGGCCCTGATGGGGGAAGAGCGTCTTTCAAGCTCCCAGCTCTCGAGGATAAACCGGGAGCTTAAAAAGATTGAAACATTTCGCCAAAACAATACGTTTCTGGAAATAGGTCCGGGACGCGGGTGGTTCGCGCGCAGCGCCAAAAACGCGGGGTGGGAAACGTGGGTAGTGGAGGTAAACAAGGCCGCAGCCGACGCCTTGGGTTCCCTAGGGCTCGACAAGGTTATCCACTCGCCCATAGAAGAGGTGTCGCTTCCATCGGGTTTCTTCGACACAGCGCGGTTGTGGGACGTGATCGAACACCTGGTATCCCCTTCGAGAGCTCTCAGCGTGATTTATTCTTCTCTTAGGCCAGGCGGCGTCCTTCGCCTCTCCACAACCAACTTCGCCTCGCTTTCTCGCTGGATAAATGGGCAGGACTGGGTCTATCTCAATGGCGCTGATCACATCGTTCTTTTCGAGCCAGCGACAATAACGGCTCTTTTGAGGAAAGTAGGTTTCAACGATATCCAAATCCACACCCGCTCGTTCAACATGAGGAGGAAGCGCTATCATCCTGAACAAGAGCTGCCGCCGAGGCCCTATATTTTGCTCCCTTTCCGAAAATTCCTCGATGAATTGATGAGGTTTACCCCCTACGGGCATCAAATGATCGTCACGGCGGCCAAATGAGCAGGCCTTTTCAACAAGAAGTGCGCTCCAAGGCGGCCTCCGTTCACCGAAGGGAGTAAGCCAGTTCATCAAGAGCGCTTCCCATGATTGCGTCCTCTGGGCAATCGCCCCAGCGCCGCTGTGAATCTGCCAGCCCACGGCAGCGCCTTGTGCGCCGCTTCCTCCGCAAAGTGAAAGGCCCGGGGGAATTGCGCGGCCAGCCCAAACGCCATCATGGCGCCCCGCTCGGCGAGTGGGGTGAAGCCCTCCTCAACACGCCGCTCCCGAAGCTTTCTCAAGAGCTTCGGCAGAGGAACCATCACAGGGCATACCTCGCCGCATGATCCGCACAAGGTGGTGGCGTCTAAGAGTGTGTAAGTAGCGGCCATGTCATCCAAGAGGCTGGAAAGTATGATACCCATTGGGCCAGGATATGTGGTTTCGTACGCATGACCGCCAACGAGACGATACACTGGGCACACGTTCATGCACGCGCCGCACCTAATGCACTTGAGTATCTCGAAAAATTCACCCTGTAATATGGCGGAGCGTCCGTTGTCGAGCAGCACGATGTGAAGCTCTCGCGCCCCTGTTGCCTCGCCGTTTTTTCGCGCGCCGGTGATGATCGAGACGTAGCTGGTGAGGCGCTGACCAGTTGCAGACCGAGGAAGGAGTCGCATAAATTTTGGCAACGTCTGCAATGTGGGAAGCATCTTTTCTATGGTCAACACCACGATGTGCAAGGGAGGTAGCGTAGTGACCATGCGCCCGTTGCCCTCGTTCGTGAAAATCACCACACTCCCCGATTCTGCCACTGCAAAGTTCGCGCCCGAAATCCCGGCTTGGGCCGAGAGGAAATGGTCGCGCAGGATCCTGCGCGCCATCTTTGTCAAGACAAACGGGTCTTCACAATAGTCTGTCCCACAGCAGGAGGCAAATATCCGCCCTACGTCTCGTCGATTCTTATGAATAGCAGGGACGATGATATGGGACGGGTGCTCTTGAGCCAACTGGATGATAAACTCCCCAAGGTCTGTTTCCACCACTTCAAGCCCGCAATCCTCGAGCCGCCTGTTGAGACCTATCTCCTCAGTCACCATGGACTTTGACTTGATTACTTTTTGAACCCGCCTATCCTTGAGGATATTGCTGACCAAGGCGCGGGCGGCGGCCGCATCCTTCGCGCGGTGGACGATTGCCCCCGCCTTGGTTGCATGCACTGCGAAATCGTCCACATAATGGGGCAGATCTTTGAGAACCAACAATCGAAGCTCCGACGCCTCTTGTCTCCATTCCTCGAAAGGCACTGAAAAGAAAGCCTCGGATCTTTTCCCTGCAAATACTTCTGCTGCGTGACTCATGGCGCTGCGGAGCGAGGCGTCTCGCAAGGCCATGGCTGCATTGACGCGAAAAGGCGGTACTCTCGTCCGGAAGTTCATGGCAAGCTCTCCGCAAGAAGCACTGCCAGATGTTTCACCTTGATGTCTGCGCCTCTCCGCCGAACCGCGTCTTGAATATTCATGAGGCAGCCGTGATCGCACCCCGTGACAGTATCCGCGCCGCTGGCGATGATGGTATCAAGCTTGTCATCTGCCAAAGCCATGGAGATCTCCGGCTGCTTCACCATAAAGATGCCCCCGAACCCGCAGCACCGATCAGCATAGGGCATAGGCCTGAATTCCATGCCCTGTATGGACCTTATGAGGGCAAGCGGCTCCTCTCGTACGCCTAATTCTCTCGTAAGTTGGCAAGAGGCGTGGTAGGTAACCGAGCCTTGACCTTGGAACCCCTGCTCGTGAGCTCTTACCACATGAACGAGGAACTGGCTCAATTCATAGGTTCTCTGCCCAATCTCCTCGGCTTTTTGTCTCATCCGGTCATCATCCTTGAAGAGAGCGGGATAATGATTTTTCACCATCGAGGCGCAGGAGCCTGAAGGCACGACAATGGGGTCTTGATTGGAGAACACTTTGATGAAGTGCTTCGCCGCCATCCTCGCTTCTCTCACGTACCCGCCGCTGTCGGCGGGTTTGCCGCAACATGTCTGTCCCTTGGGATACACCACCTCGCAGCCAAAACGCCGCAGCAACTTGACAGCGGCTTCGCCGGTTTCCGGGTAAAAGGTATCTACAAGACAAGTACTGAAGAATTGCACACGCATACTATCTCCTCAAAACAGACGCATCTCAGGCGACGCGTCCACGCTCAGACAGCGTTTCCTGACGTCTCCTGAAGCCAGTCTGAGAGAAGTCCCTTGCAGCGCAACCAAGGAGCTAATATCACTGGGAATTGTCTCGTATCACGCCTACGCGCTCTCGCAAGGGTTCTCGCCAGCTCTAAGAAGGAATATACTCCTGATCATTGAAGAACAGCAAAGACTTTGCAACGCCAAGTGAGTCGAATGGGGGCATCATTGGAAACCATTATTGATCACCATTTGTGGCAAGTAGGGGGCGGTGGATTGACCCATGAAGCCGACGCCGCTGTTTATCTCGTGCGCTTTGGAGACAAGGCTGCCCTGGTTGACGCCGGGACCGGCATGGCGCACAGCGCGCTGAAAAGGCGCATTGCTGAGGTCATTACCCCGAACGTTACCCTCGAGTACCTCCTTCTCACCCATTGTCATTACGACCACACAGGAGGCGCTGCAGCAGTCCGCAAAGATTACGGCTGCCGCATTGTGGCTCACGAGCTCGACGCAATCTACTTGGAACGCGGGGATGACCAAGTCACGGCAGCTTCCTGGTATGGTATGCACCTGGAGCCTTTCCCCGTGGACTGGAAACTGCAAGGCGACGAAACCGAAATCGCCCTTGGCGATGGGAAGATCATGGCGATCCATTGCCCTGGGCATTCGCCGGGGTCGATGGTTTTCACGACATCTCTCAGCAACAAGCTGGTTCTTTTTGGGCAGGATGTCCACGGGCCTATCCATCCTGCGTTGTTGTCTGATGAAACCCAGTACCGGCGCTCCCTGGAGAAACTCCTGAGCTTAAATGCTGACCTTCTGCT
>Ga0078972_1008020_pt1 | contig 22667 bp, 18 predicted proteins | sample YelNatPaOPGAMG01_FD_67568 | JGI IMG/M metagenome (GOLD analysis project Ga0078972, IMG submission 67568) | Hot spring thermophilic microbial communities from Obsidian Pool, Yellowstone National Park, USA - OP-RAMG-01 (SPADES assembly) (version 2) | ecosystem: Environmental > Aquatic > Thermal...
CTCGACTGGCCGGATCCATACTTGTCCGTGAAGCTGGTGGAGAAACGCGCAGACGGCATTGTGGTGCGGGGGGCCAAGATCAATATTAGCGGCGCGTATGCAAGTCATGAACTGGTGGTATTGCCTCAGTCGTCGCATTTTGTCGGCGAGGAGGACTATGCCTTGGCCTTTGCCGTCCCCACAGATGCGCCCGGCATCACCTACGTATGCCAATACTCGCCGTATAGTGCAGAGAGAGAACTGGCCGACGACATGTATGAACTGGGAAATCCCGTCTTCGGCCAGCGTGAGACTTCCATGGTCGTCTTTGACAACGTATTCGTCCCCTGGGACCGGGTGTTCCACTGCGGCGAATACCAGTATTCTGGAAAACTCGTGGCGCGTTTTGCCAGAACCCATCGCATGACCTGCGGTGGAACGTGTAAAGTGGGTTTCATGAATCAGATTATCGGCGCATGCCGCCTCGTCCAAGAGTACAAGGGATTGGAGCATGTGCCCCATATCAACGATCAAATGATCGAGATGGTGGTACTGAGAGAAACAGGACGAGCCTGCGGACTTGCCGCTGCGAGACTCGGGACCGAAGAGCCGGAAGGTTCAGGCGTCTTTCTTCCAGACGAACTAATGGGAAATGTCTCCAAACTGAACATATGCAACGCCTTTTGGCGAACTATGGCCTTGGCAGGGGATATCGGCGGCGGTCTCATTGTCACCATGCCCTCGCTTAAAGAATTGAAAAATCCCGAGACCAAGGACTATGTAGAAGAATTTTATTCTTTCGGATCAGACGAGCCGACGGAAAATATCCTCAAGGTGCACAAGCTGCTTCAGCATTGGACAGCCGGACAGCACGGCGTGGGGACGTGGCATGGAGCCGGGCCCGTGCAGACTCAGAAAATCATGCTCCAGCGCGTGGTGAATTACGACCACGAGAAAGAGCTGGTCAAGAATACTTTGAGGCTCAAGGAGAAACAAAAGGCAGAAAATCAGAAGGAAGACCTCGGCTGAGAATCCGAGCGGCGATGTCTGACAAGATTACAAGGGTATTCCACAACTTGCCCATTCCAAGGGATAGATGAGGGGGAATGGCCGAAGGGGCTGCGCTTTCACAACCAAACAGCATCCATCCCACCTAGGGGGATAGGCAGCTCCCCTACCCTGCCGTCGCGGCGCGCTCACCTGTTAAGGCGCTGCGCGCCTCAACGGAAAAAGCGATACACCCGCGGCGGCAGAGGATACGTTCTTTTATTCAAGACCGCCCCCAGGATTTTGGACCTCGACCCTTCATATCTTGATAAAGCTTCAAGCAAGACTGGATAACGCAAACGTCCTGCTGCCACGACAAAGATAATGGTGTCTATATGGTGGGCCAGAAACGGCGCCACATTTGACATGAGCACGGCAGGCGTATCGACAAACACATACTCGTACCGTCTCTTTATAATGTCCACAAATATCCCCATTTCTTCTCTGTGCATCACCAACGTTTCTAAGGCTTGGGAACTGCGAAAACAAAGGTAGTTAAGGTTCGGTACGTTTGTGGCGTATTCGTCAAAAGTGATTGCATATCGATCAGACGGCTCCTCAATGATCGGCACAAGATTGCCCTCGCCCAAAAGCTCTCTCAGGACATTGCCATGCCAATCAGCATCGACCAGGAGCACATGCTTGCCCGTTGCTTCTGCCACAAACCTGCCGAGCCCCATGGTTACCGTGGTGGCGCCCTCGCCGGTGGATGCGGCCGACACGAGGAACGTGTGCTTTCCGTTGCGGCCCAGCCTCGCCTGGATGGCCGCCCACAATGCGTCCATTTCATGCTGGAAGCGTTGTGATGACCACAACAGCGAAAACATTGCTTTGAAGCTGGAGTCAGCCGTTTCCACGGCAGTTGCTGTCATGCTCACGTGTCCGCTCCTGTGTACGGCATGTTATGTGTGTGCTGCAATAACTTATGGTCAGGCGTAACAACACGCTCTATAAAATAGTTTATTTCTTTCTAGTTAATTATACCATTTTTCAAAAAATAATAAAATATTATTTTGATAACACCTGATTTATCAATAATAAATCATATGAAATACCGGTGAACGCCGACAGACCAAGTCGCTGAAGCACGCCTCCATCACCATTTCTCACTGTTGTGTTTATGACGAATCGTGGCTAAGATGCGGCTGATAAACAAAGGGACGCCATGAAGCAAGGTGCGCCAGCGAGATGGCCCTGCCTCGGGTGGAGGAATTCGGATGGAAAGCATGCCTTTCCTGCATGCCAACAGGATATTCACGATAACGTTTTTTGAAGACCTTGCCTTTGCAGACGTGAGGCAGATTCTCGACCACCTGCTCGAGGCGGACGCCTTCAGCCCTGACGTTCAGGCAGAGCGAGGGCATTACGTCATTGAGCTTGACCACGGCTCGTTCAATGTATGGGTTTACGAGATGGAGGTTATTATTCAGAGCGGATGAGAGCGTTCACAGCATGACAAAACGGCCTTACGATGATTCGCCTGGGCCTGTTGGAGACAATTCAGCGATTCTTGACTTTACAAAAGCCGCGTCTGGCGCCTCGGGGAAAATCTTGAGATATTGACGATAAGACTGAACTGCTTCTTTTTTCTTGTTCATCATTTCGTAGATTCGCGCAATGGTACCGTAGGCTTCTCGACGGTAGGGGGAATCTGGGTCTTTGGTCAGTTGATCAAACACAAGTATGGCTTTGTCATATTCATTCATGGCAAGAAAGGTGCGTCCTATGTGATACATGATCAGCGATGCCAGTCCCTTGCGAGCCATGGTTGATGACTGGAGTTGTTGGTATTTTTCAAGGGCGCGGGGATAATCTTTTTTGAGAAAAAGAACATGCCCGGAGTAGAGCACGGCCTGTTCGCCAGCCAGCAATGATGGATACGTTGCAGCGATATAATCAAAACTCGCGAGGAGCTGGTCGAGCTGATCCCCGGAAGGCTGTTGATTGGCGTGGGAGATGACTTCATAGGCTTTTATGGCTTGTTGCAACAGCTCATGACTCTTGCGCTCACGAGCATGTTGATAGTAATAGAATCCCACCCCGCACAGGATTACCAGGACGACCGCTATGCCTGCTGCGGTTGCCTGGCGGGGATGTTCTCGGATATATTTTAGGGTCATCCCTGTGTATGTGAGGAATTCGTCAGGTTCTTTTAAGAGTTCCTTCCGTGAGATCTTCTTCTCTGCCAAACTGTACCTCGTTACTGCTGGTTACTCTTATTGGTATAGGGGTTGCTTACGTCACCGTCATGGATAGCTCATAGCGATGCTCAAGTCAATGGACAGAACGGCTTTTATTGTGATTCAGCGTGTGATAGCTTATCAGGAGCGCAGCGGCGGGTTATAACAACAATAACATGAAAGTATTGTAATTACCGTGTACTCGTTGAGATCTATCCGCGAAGCAATAGGTCTGCTCGTAAGCCCAGGACACAGCGCCGGCGTGTTCGGCATCCGAGGTTCGGCTCTGGCATTTTTGACCGCGTCTGCGTTAAAACACGGCGGCGGGCCGTTTGTCGTCATACACTCCGATTCTGAGTCCGCGGCATCTTTCGACGCAGACCTTCGATTTTTTACCGGCGCCGAGGGCCAAGAGTCGGATCCCCTCCACGATCGCTTCGTGTTGTATCCTGATTCCGAGCGGTCGCCATACACCTTTACAGGTTACGAGACTGAACTCTGGGCTGCAAGGCTCAATGTCTTGCTTCGGCTGGCCGAAGGGAGAATCCCGAGCGTCTTGACCTTGGCGCTTGAAGGTTTGACGCGGAAAGTGCTGCCTCGGGAGGTAATCCGGCGAAGCGCCCTTTTTCTGACAGTCGGCCAAGAGATGGAGCGAGAGGCAATGGTGCAAGGGCTGGTGCACGCCGGCTACTCTCGCGCGCCGCTGGTAGAGGACTTTGGGGACTTTTCTGTTCGCGGTTTCATCGTGGACATATACGCCCCACAGTACCGACTACCGCTGAGGATCGAACAAGTCGGGGACCGCATTGAGTCGATTCGTTTTTTTGACCCGAGCACCCAGAGGTCCGGGGCGCACATATCGGAAGCCATCATCGGCCCTGTTCACTCCGTCATCCTCGAGGATGGCGAGCGTCAGGAAGGCATTAAGCGACTGATTGCACTTTGCGAAGAGAAAGGCGTAGAGAGAAAACTGCGCCAGCGGCTCGTGGATGAATTCGAGCATGGGATAAAGTTTCCTGGGGCTGACAATTTTATATCTCTGTTCTACCCTCGTTTGGAGAGCATTTTGGATTATCTGCCGCCCAGCGCCGTCATTATTCTTCCAGATGCTGCGACGCTGGAAAAGGCTTTCGAAGAGCTCGGAGAAGACGTGTTTCGCGGCTGGCAGTCAGCCGCTGAATCGGGCTATCCCGTCCCCCCGCCGGAAGACCTGTATGTCAATGCTTCTGCGTTCAAACAGAGTCTCAAGTCGTTTCGTACCGTTGTGGCCGGCGAACTTGAGGTAATCGAGCCGTCCAGAACATCGGTGAGGCTGTCGTGTGTTTCGAATACAGATGTACGACGAGACATTGAACAGGCTACGTCCCACGACGCGGGTATGAAAAATCTCGTGCACAAGCTGAGACGCTGGCGCGACGATGGATTGGAGGCGCTCATCGTCAGCAACACACAGGGACAGGCCAATCGATTACTTCACCTCCTGCAACCTTACAAACTCAGGATGGATTTCGTGGGAGAGGGGTTTGACTCACGATTGTTAGACTGGGACTTCGTCCCTGGCATACGCCTCCTGGTAGGAGGGCTCTCGTCCGGATTTCGGCTTGAAGACATCGGATTGGTGATCCTCACCGAAGAAGAAATCTTTGGAAAACGGGTGAGGGCGCCCAAGACAAAGAGGTCGAGCGGGGCTTTTCTCTCGTCGTTTACAGAGCTGTCCGAAGGCGATGCCGTAGTTCATGAGGACTACGGGATAGGCATTTTCCGAGGGTTGGCTCAAAAAGAGTTCGAGGGACAGGTGGGCGAGGTCATGGTGATCGAATACGCCGGCGGAGACCTTCTGTATCAGCCGCTCCATAGACTTCATGTGATACAGAAGTATGTGGCCGCGTCGGAAGGCCCACCGATGATTGACAAGCTTGGCGGAAAGGGATGGGAAAAGACCAAGGCCAGGATCAAGACGTCCATCAAGGAGATGGCGGCAGAGCTGCTCGACATCTTTGCAAAGAGACAAATTGCGCATCGGAAACCCTATTCCCCTTGCTTTGACGACTATGCAGCCTTTGAGGCCTCGTTCGAGTTTGAGGAAACGCCGGATCAGGCCAAGGCCATACAGGATGTGATGGAATCCATGGACTCAGACGTCCCCATGGATCGGCTTGTGTGTGGAGATGTGGGGTATGGGAAGACCGAGGTCGCCCTACGCGCTGCATTCCGCGCGATTATGGACGGCATGCAGGTGGCTGTGCTCGTACCTACGACCGTACTGGCTCAGCAGCACTACGAAACATTCAAGCGCCGCTTCTCCAATTATCCTGTGCACGTCGAGATGTTGTCGCGCTTTCGAGCGCCCAAAGACCAAAAAATTGTGTTGGAAGGACTGAAGTCGGGCAAAGTGGATCTCGTGGTCGCCACCCACAAGCTCTTGCAAGAACACGTCACATTCAAGAATCTTGGACTGCTGGTGATCGACGAAGAACACCGCTTTGGCGTCGCCCATAAGGAAAAAATAAAGAAGTACAAATCCCAGATAGACGTACTTACCTTGACGGCGACCCCGATTCCGAGAACACTGAACCTGTCACTCTCAGGCATCAGAGACCTCTCTGTGATAGAGACGCCCCCTGCAGATAGAAAATCCATACGCACATACGTGGTACGCCAGTCTGACGAAGTCATCAAAGAGGCCATCGAAAGAGAGTTGCAGAGGGGAGGCCAGGTTTTTTTCTTGCACAATCGGGTCCAATCGATCTATCGACGTGCGTCAGCCATAAAGGCGATCGTACCACACGCTGCGGTGGTGGTGGCGCATGGACAGATGCCCAATAAAGAGCTAGAAAGGGTGATGGTCGATTTTGTGAAGGGCAAATACAACGTACTCGTTTGTACCAGCATCATTGAGTCCGGCCTCGATATCCCCAAAGCCAACACCATCATTATCGAACGGGCCGATACGTTCGGGCTTGCTGATCTTTATCAGATTAGGGGTCGAGTTGGCCGATCTAATGCGCGCGCCTACGCCTATCTCCTCACTCCTCCGGAATCTGCCATGACCGCAGACGCAATAAAGCGCCTCGCGGTCATCCAAGACCATTCTAGCCTCGGGCAGGGCTTCAGGATTGCCATGAGAGACATGGAAATCCGAGGGGCGGGGAACATCTTGGGAACATCGCAATCCGGTCACGTATCTCAAGTTGGATACGAGATGTATCTCGAGCTGCTTGAGGAGGCCGTCCACGAGTTGAAGGGGGAGCCTGTGGCCCCCCGAATCGATGCAGAGATTCACTTGAGAGTAACTGCACAAATACCGGCTTCCTATATACCAGACCCGAGGCAGAGGATGAACTTTTATCGAAGGCTTTCCAAAGCGCGCGGCATCCAAGAGATAGACGAAATCGAGGAAGAGATGGTGGATCTCTATGGAAAGGAGCCCCCAGAGGTCGTTCAGTTCATCAAGATAATGCACATTCGGACGCTCATGTGCGAACTGCGCATATCCAGGGTGGATTATAACGGTCGAGACCTCGTTTTGTCGTTCGGGGAGGGAACCCCCATCGATCCCCTGCGTCTCGTTCAGTGGGTTCAGAGAGATCGGAACGTGAGACTATTGAATGAGGACAAACTTGCCTATAGGATCGGAGCGGCGCCGGATGATGCTCGGATCGAGAAGTGTTGGGATTTGCTGCAGTTGATTCGTAGCACATTGCTGACCCCTTGTTCCGAAGGCGCGGAGGCCGGCGCGAGAAAAGCTGCCGGTGGAAAGAACTGAACCAGTCGCGATGGGACGTTGGAGTACCTCTCAGCGATTGCTCACGCCTCATTAAGGACTCATGAACCATGATTCAGCAGCGTTGCGGCTTCCCTCTGCGGCAAATGCTCAAAAGCAATCTTAGGCCCAGCCGGCCATGCTTGCACACAAACCTCATTGGGAGGGACCAAAGACCGCGCGCAGTGTGCGACAGTGTAGCTTTCATCGACGCGCCAGTTCAATACAAGGTATTATCGGGATATAGAGATGAATAAGACTTTTCTGGTTTCCGTTTTTCTGACATTGATCGTGGCGCTTCACGCCACGGTGTGCCAAAGCGCCTCGGTCTATTCGGACAAGGTTGTGGCCGTGGTAAACAAAGACATTATCCTGGAATCGGATATCGCAAAGTATAAACAGCCTTTCATGCGGAACGTGCTCAATTTGCCCCTCGGCATCGTCCCCCCTGGCAAGTGGCCGACCGAGAGAGAGATTCTCGATGAACTCATCGTCATCAAATTGTTGGAGCAAGAGGCTGCCAGAAAAGGGATCAATCTCGATGACAAAGCCGTAGAGGCGGCCATCGATTCCCTAAGGAAAAGAAACAAGCTGACCAAAGATCAATTTGTGATGTTTCTTGCCGCTCACAACCTCTCTTATCAAGAATACAAGAAACTGATGACGTTGCAGTTCAAGCTCACTAAGCTCATCGAGAGTGAAGTCACCCGGAAGATAGCCCTCAGCGAAGAAGACGCGCAGAAGTACTTTCTTGCTCACAAAAATGACATCGATAGCGAGTACAACAAGTTGATGGAATCCCTGCGACCCCCGAAGATGCCAGAAGATCAGGCTAAGCCGAATATTCCGACGCACGAAGAGATCTACCTTGGGGGGAAACTGAGGCTTCGGCAGATCACGCTCAAGATTCCCCCAGACGCCAAACCAAAAGACCTTCAGAGGATAATGGGTACCGCCAAGCGCATATTTGAAGAAGCGTCTGCTGGCGCGGATTTTGGAAAGCTGGCGAAAAAGTACTCCGAAGATCCGTGGGCTAAAAACGGCGGAGACCTTGGCCTGATGGACTACCGTGAAATGGTTCCGGGCCTGCAGAAGATGGTCCAAAGAATGAAGCAAGGCGATGTAACGCCTCCGCTGAGAACCAAGGACGCGGTGGTTCTTTTCTATTTGGAGGAGGCGAAGGGGCGGCAGACGAAGCAAATACCCATCCCTGAGAAAACGCGCAAGGAGCTTGAGAAAAAGTGGAAGCAAACCATCGAACAACGCGAAAAGGCGCAGGGGAGTCAAAAAGACGCTGAGAGTTCAGAATCGGAACCTACGCCAAAGGCGCCATCTCCAAGCGCAGCAGCGAGTAAGGGGACGGAAAAAGCGCGCTCTCTTGGCATATTGTCGCCTGAAGAGGAAAAAGAATACGAAAAAGTTCGGAATAAAGTCGCACTCATCGTGAGGCATGATAAGATGGTCAACAGGATGAAGGAGTGGATAGACGAGCTGAAAAAGAGTTCGATCATAGACGTAAAAATGTAGTGTGCAGGCTCCTTACAGTCTATTGCAGCCTGAGGTTGCGCGGCCAGTGAACGGCATGGGGCCGCCGGGTTCGGGGAAACAGAGTCTTCATGATTTTCAATCTCCTGGCATCGAGAATATCCAAGGACATTGCCATTGATTTGGGCACTGCGAACACGCTGGTCTTTGTGAGGGGCAAAGGCATCGTCTTGAACGAACCCTCCGTCGTGGCCATTCGCAAGAAAGGAAGACGAAGTTCAGAGGTTTGGATAGGAGAAGATGCCAAGAAGATGCTTGGCAAGGTGCCGGAATCCATTGAGGTATTCAGGCCTCTTAGGGAAGGGGTTATCGCCAATTTCGAGATGGCGAGCCTCATGATCAGACATTTCATCCACAAGGTGCACAAGAGAAAGACTTTTGTTCGACCGCGAGTCATCATCTCCGTGCCATCAGGGGTCACGCCGGTTGAACGTCGGGCGGTGCGGGACGCCACGCTTAACGCAGGCGCTCATGAGGTCTTCATCGTGGAAGAGGCTATGGCGGCTGCGATGGGCGCCGGGCTGCCGGTCACGGAGCCCATGAGCAACATGATCGTGGATATCGGCGGCGGCACCACTGAGCTGGCTATCATTTCACTAACAGGCGTGGTGTATAGCAACTCCATCAAGGTCGCAGGAGACAAACTCGACGCCGACATCCATAATTTTGTCCGAAGAAATTACAGCATGCTCATAGGACTCTCCACCGCCGAGCAAATCAAGATGCTGGTAGGAAGGGCCTATCTCGATGACGATATCGCGGAAGTCGATGTCAAGGGAAGAGACCTCATGGATGGAATCCCCAAAACGATTACTTTGAATTCCAACGAGGTCACCCTCGCCATTATGGAGTCAGTAAACACCATTGTAGAAAGCATCAAGTCGGCGCTCGAACAATGCCCGCCAGAATTGGCCGCGGACATTATCGATACAGGAATCGTACTCACGGGCGGCGGGGCGCTCCTGAAGAATCTCGATGTGAGAGTGCGACGGGAGATAGGAGTGCCCGTCATAGTTCCCGACGATCCGCTCTCCACCGTTGCCCTTGGCGCAGGTATGATGCTTGATGACATCGATCTGCTCCGGGAAATAACCTACACGTGACCCATGACAGGCCAAGTCTTGTCTCTGCGGAGCAGCAAAACTCGAAAGAAGTGAAATGAAGCGCCCGTCCGCGTCATTCCATCGGAAGAGGCAATCCAGGAATCCTCGGCGCCGGATCGAGTCCAGAGTGACGAAGCAAGAACCCGCGCCGACTTCTCACGGTCATGGAGCAATCGTATTGCACGAATGGGTTGAAGGTATATGGTCTTCAACTGCGGTCTCGTTCTGACAAGACTTTTGAGAATCGCTACAAATTCCAAGAACCGCTCTATCCCCCCATCGTTCACTGCAGACGCTGCTGAATAAATTCTTTTAACAGATTGTTGAACGTCTCAGGGGCTTCCAGCGAGATCAAGTGGCCAGCCTGCCCCACCACATGGAGCCATGAGTCCCTTATCTCTTTATGGAGAAACTGTGCGTACTTGGGCGGGGTGAGCCTGTCGTCTTGGCCCACAATAATCCACGTAGGGACTGTTATCTTCTTGAGTCGGTCCATGACGTCGAATTCATCACAGGCCTTCAGATCGCCGTACACGATGTCAGCCGAGACAGCCCTCATCTTTTGATCAATGAAGGACCTCAGCGGTTCCCCTGTGTGCGGGGAAAGGCAGAAATCCGCAAGCAGTGAAAGCGCCGCTGCTCCATCTTCTTTTTTAAGCCCCTCAAGGAATGATGGATGCACCCGTAAGCGCGCGCCCGCGCCGACTAAACCAATTGCTTGCAGCCACGGTTTTCCGATCAGGGCAATCCACTGAGTGATAGCGCTGCCCAGAGAGCAACCCACCAGCATCACTCGAGACAGCCCCAGCGCCTCGACAAAGTCTGCGACCCAAGCGGCATAGGCTGCAACAGAACTTTCGCCCGGCCCATCGGATTTCCCATGTCCTGGCAACTCGATGGCGAGCGCTGTTGCGGTTTCCGATAGGCCGCTCAGTTGGTCGCGCCAATCTTCTCGGTCTCCTCCGCTGCCATGTACAAACACCAAAGCGAGCGACGAAGCGTCATAGGCTTCAGGGTTCACGGCGTATGCTATTTTCTTCCCTCGGACTTGAACAAATGGCATCATAACCCCCTTGTACAAGACGCGCCGTCCATGGCCAAGCGGCTTTAGCTGCTGTTTATAATCCAGCCGTTTTGGCTCGTGCAAGCGCGTCGGTTGCGCGCAATCGCATGGCGCTGCGTCTTTGAACAATAGACTGCGCCCTGCCCTGCTGCGTAGGCGCCGACGGCGTACACCCAGGGCCGATCTCTTGCATACCAGAAACGCAGCCATATAAGCTTTCCGTTGATCTTCTCTCAGTTCGCCTTTGGTCGCTCGTCTGGGCAATTTCTCAAGGCGACTGCCGCAGCCCCTCACGCCAAAGCCATGCCCCGAGGTACGACGACAATGCCGCTCGGCGACACAGTGAAGAGACTCGCGTCTCTTTCCGCATCAAATCCAATGGTGTAGCCATCGGGCACCGACACGCCTTGGTCGAGGATAGCCTTACGTATTTTGGCGCCCGCCCCAACGTGAACGCCATCCAGGAGAACCGAACTTTCTACAAGACTTCCGGGTCCTACTCGCACGTTGGGCGACAGAACGCACTGCCGCACCGTGCTGTCGGAGATGATACAACCTCCGCTGATGATGCAGTCTTGCACGTTTGGGGAACCGCTGGCCCTGTCTGAACCAGAAGGTCTCAGCACGATTTTTGCCGGCGGTACCTGTTCCTGGTAGGTGCGGATGGGCCACTTCTCGTCGTAAAGGTTGCACTGGGGATTGGGGGAACAGAGGTCCATGTTTGCTTCCCAGTACGCGTCAATAGTCCCTATGTCTCGCCAGTATCTCCCAGCTTCGTTATTGGCCTCACGAAAATTGTAAACAAATACTCGATTCTTACTGATCATCTCCGGCACGACATCTTTTCCGAAATCATGATGGGAGCTTTTGTTCTTTGCGTCAGCGATGACGTTTCTGACCAGCGTATCTGTATTGAAAATGTAAACCCCCATGGAGACAAAGGAGACGTCGTCTTTACCGGGCACCGGTTTTGGCGAGCAGGGCTTTTCTTCCCAGGTAGTGATGCGGTATCCAGCGTCAGAGCCTATCACCCCGAAGGCGCATGCCTGGGAGATAGGAACCTCGACCCCAGCGACCGTGAGTTCGGCGTCATTTTCAATGTGAAACTGAAGCATTTCATTGTAATTCATCTTGTACACATGATCGCCGCTGAGTATCAGGACGCGCTCGGGGCGCTCCCGCTGGAGGATGTAAATGTTTTGATAAATGCTGTCTGCGGTCCCGCGATACCATCTATCCACATGTCGCTGCTGGGGGGGAACGCACTCGATGAACTCCCCGAGTTCATGATTGAATATGTTCCATCCGAGACGAATGTGCCTGTCCAGTGAAAGGGAACGATACTGTGTAAGGACGAAAATCCTGCGGATCTCAGAGTTCAGGCAATTGGAGAGGGTGAAATCGACGATGCGGTAGATGCCGCCGAACCTCACCGACGGTTTTGCACGCGCCTTGGTGAGGGGATAGAGCCGCTCCCCCTTCCCTCCTGCCATGAGGATGCAAAGGGTATTCGTCATGGGATTTTCTCGATTCATAGAGCCAGCAGCCTCTTAATTTCTGAAATGAGCTTGGAGGTATCGGATGACTTCACCACATAGGCGTCTGCCCCCCAGGTGGTAAAGTCCTCCTTGTAATGACTATATGCCGTATTGAGAATGACTGGTATTCCTTTGTCTCGCCCGAGAAGGGTCTCCAGGGTTTCTATACCATCCATGCCGGGCATCTGAATGTCAAGCACGATGAGATCAGGCGGATTTCGTTCCACTTCTTCCAATGCTTGCTTCCCAGAATTCGCTATGGAGACGCTGAACCCTTCGTCTTCGAGTTCGCTTTTGTACAGTTCGCAGATGTGTTCTTCGTCATCAACCACTAAGATGTGTTTCATCACCCGCCTCACTTTCCACTGACAAAGACTCCGGTCTTTGAACGTGCAACGACCAAGAACATCTTCCCTGTAAGAGATAGCAGCAGGAAGGGGAAACGGCAACATTTTTCGGGTCTGTGCGAGTACCTCTGGTCTGAGACATCGAGTTCGTTCCGAGGGACTTGGCGACTTCTTGGATCAGGAGGGGTTGAGACTGCTTTTCGCCGCAGCAAGGACGTCAGCTCGAAGCCGCTCGGAAAATTGTTTTAGCCCCTGATTGAATCCGCTTACGAGGGACTCTGAACGAGAGTCCTTTGCGGGTACTTCCACTTTGTATCGCCGATTGAGAATGACTTTCTTGCCGCCGAGCCTCGGCTCAAAATCGATGAGCGTTATCTCGATTTCGAGCACGGCGTTGACCTTCCCGCCTCGTTCCCTTCCTTCCATAGTGGAGAGAATCCCTTCCAACGCGTATCGGTATTTGGCGTCGCTTAATTGATTGATCGTATTGGAGAAGATGTTCGCATCTTGAAAATCCCTGATAAGTAAATCTGTTATGGTGTCTGCTGGGTTTTCCTGCCAGCGCTCTCCTCTGGCAATCTCCTTCCCTGCTTGCGATTTCACCACGATGGTATCTACGTCCACATCAGGAGCCACGAGAAATTTGTATATCATGAGCGTGTCTGGAATGACGCTGCGCTCCTCTTTCACGCCTGTCGGCGCCGGATAGTTGAGTGAGTAATAGACTGCCTTGTCGGTGAGTGACATCGCGCAACCGGTAACAAATAATACGCCGCAAACGACAACAAAAAAACCTGCTCGCTTTTTCACCTTTGGTGTTCGTCTCACGCCCGGCATCGCTTCTGACTGATTCGAGAATAGGAACTGTTTTCCGAGACGCAGCGCGCCAACCTCTATCCGGAATAGCCGATGATCATCTTTTGGGTTGTGCTTTCTCCTCGCCTCCAAAAATGATACTCGAAGGTTTGTTTTTTATCATTCGCGTAAAATCGATGAGATTATCAGCGCTGCGTTCCAGTTTTTGGCTCAAGCGATTCAAATTGTTGTCAGCTCGTCTGATGGCTCTATCAGCGCTCCGAATGGTATCCGTGCTTTCTTGGATCAGGTCCGAAACCTTTTCCAGCGTTTTGGTAATATTTTTAGCCGGTTGCATTCGGTTGATTTCGTCGTTGATCTTCTTAGATGCTTCTTTGATTTCTTTGACTGCGTCGGCCAGATCGGGAGCGAGGTTTTCCACCTTTGGATCGCCAAGCATTTTGTCCAGCCTTGTGGAAATGCGCAATAGGCTCGAGGAGAGACGATCCACATCCACCGCGTTGATTTTTTGGAATATTTTTTCTAGGGCGTTCCCGATTTCTCTGATGTCCGAGGGGTATGTTGCGATCACGTGATACGGGGGCTTAAAGTTAAGGTCGATCATCTCTTTCGCTTGTTCCGGCCGAAAGGTATCCATTTCGATGTACTTCTGGCCGGTAAGACCCATGAGATTCATCTTGACGCCAAGATCCTCTGTGAGCTTAAAGTTTTTCTGTAGGCCCATGACCACCTCAATGAGACGGCCGTCGGGCGCCATGCGTATCGCCTTGACGCGGCCCACTGGCACGCCGCGAAATTTCACCGGACTATCCGATTCCAGTCCCTGGACGCTCTCCGTGAAATAAGCGACCACGGTTTTAGAATCCTCAAAAAAACGAGACGAACCGATCCAGATCAGGGCGGTGGCCGCTATGAGGAGGCTTGCCAGGAAAAAAATGCCTATTTTGAGTTTTCGCGATTGTCCAGTCATCGCTGCCTACCACGTCCGTACACGATTGAAGTCCTGTTTCTCACAGTCAGTGGTCGATTCAGACGAGGCGCTTTGTTACTTTTGGGGCATCGGTCATGCATATCAAAGCCCTTGGCGTGTATTATATCAAGGAAAATAAAAGATTCACAGGCTAATAGGTTATGAATTCTTTGAATATTCCTCTTTTTTCGCTTCACTGGACGCGGATCTCCAAAAAAACTGCTGTACTCGACTGTCAGAACAGCTCTTTTTTAGTTCGGCCGGCGTGCCAATTGCGATGATTCCCTTTTCGTCTCCATCCAGCATGATCACCCGGGAGGCCACATTGAAGATACTTGCCAGCTCATGCGTCACGATAACTATGGTCGTGTTAAGGGTTTTCGTGATGGTGAGGATGGTGAGGTCGAGTTCCGCGCTGGTGACGGGGTCGAGGCCCGCGGAGGGCTCGTCGAAGAAGAGTATCTTAGGGTCCAACGCCATGGCCCTGGCCAACGCAGCACGTTTTTGCATCCCGCCGCTTAGCTCAGAGGGGAGATAGTGTTCCCTCCCGCTGAGGCCGACCTGGGCGAGCTTCATTTTTACGATTCGCTCGATGTTCCTTTCCGAAAGCTTCGTGAACTGCCTCAGAGGAAACGCCACATTCTCCGCTGCTGTCATGGAGCTGAAAAGCGCACCAGATTGAAACAGGACGCCCACCTTGCGCAAGATATGCTCGGTTCCGCCTTCTCCCATAGGCTTGACCAGCTCCCCATCTATATAGACCTTGCCCGTGACATTATCGATAAGGCCGATCATGGCCTTGAACAAGGTGCTCTTTCCGCAGCCAGAGCGCCCAAGCACTGCCATCACCTCGCCGGAAAATACCTCAAAACTCACATCTTGGAGGATCGTCTCTTCGCCGTAAGAGACGGTGAGATTTTCCACTCGAATAATGGGCAGTCCATCCGCTTCGCCTGCCATGCGAGGCGTCTCGCATACCATCGTTGCCGAAGCTCGCTTGTCAATCTGACCGCTCACGTTCACTTCCAAATCTGAGGGGCGTAGTAGAAAAGCACCGAGAAAATGGCATCCGAAAAAGTTATCATGAAGATACAGGTAACTACGGCGGAAGTGGTGGCCAATCCTACCATTTCTGCGCCGCCGCGCACTTGGAATCCGCGCAGACAGCCGATCATTGCGACTTCGATACCGAAGACAAAACTTTTTATGAGTCCCTTGGCAACGTCGCTTACTTCCAGCACTTTGTGCAGTTGGTTAAAGTACCCCGTTGGAGTTATATCAAGCGAAAAATGTGCCACAAGGCAGCCGCCGAGTATGCCGGCGATGTCCGCTATCAAGGTCAAACAGGGAAGGCACACAGCAACAGCAACGATGCGGGGCGAAACCAGATAGCGCATGGGGTCGATGCCCATGACGGCCAGCGCGTCTATTTCTTCCGTCACGCGCATGGTCCCCAACTGGGCGGCAAACGCAGCGCCGGACCTGCCGGCTACGATGAGGGACGTAAGTAGGGGCCCCATCTCGAGCACGATGGACAGTCCCACAAGATCCGCGACAAAGATGTTGGCTCCAAACTTGCGCAACTGAATCGCCGACTGGAAGGCCATGATGCCTCCCATGAGGAAACTGAGTAGAACGACAATAGGCGTGGCATCGGTCCCACATCTCTCGAACAGCCGCGATAAACTGTCCCAGCGCGCCCTTGACGGATTCGCAATGTCCCGCGTCAACCCCTCGACGGCTGCTCCGATAAATACGAGGATGTCTCTACACGTGGTGTAAAAGTTCTCGAGGCCTTCTCCTATCTGCACGAGGATGCTTGGTTGTTTACGCGGCTGCAAGATCCCTTCGTACGCCGTGGTTCGAAGGCCTTGGTCTCCGAGAAGCGCTCTCACCTTTTCAGGCAGATCAACCAGCTTTAACTCGTTGTGAAACTTCTCACATGCCTCGTGGACGTCTGAGAGCACCGCGACGCCGGAGCTGTCAAAATACACGACCGAGGAAAGGTCGAGTTCCACGTCCCGAAGGGATTCGTCCTCCACTATTCTGATCAGGTCTGCACGCACCCTTTCAGCGTTGTCCATAGAAATAGAACCCGCAATCTTGATGCTCAGCACGTCGAAGGATTTCTTGTACGCGTGGATCTGGTAGTCGTCAGCAGCCATCTTGAATCAGTAAACATCTTGTTTTCATGCGTTGTTCAGTCTTGAACCTTAGCCGTGCGCCCATTGCCGACGAGGGCCGATTCACTGGATGCAAAAAAATCCTCGATGTCGGCTAAATCCCTTTTGAGAGGGCATGAATAGAGGCTCTTGAGGAATATCTGTCCATAGGACTTCGTGAGAATTCTCTGATCCAAGACGCACAATACCCCCCGGTCAGATCGAGTCCTTATGAGCCTCCCCAACCCTTGCTTGAGCGCGATAACGGCCATCGGCACCTGAAAATCAAAGAACGGCGTTTTCTGCTCTTTTTTAAGTTTTTCGATCCTGGCCGCGACAAGGGGATCAGTCGGCGACGCAAAGGGAAGCTTGTCCACGATGACGCATGAAAGGGCCTCTCCCTGCACATCCACCCCTTCCCAGAATGATGCGGTGGCAAAGAGAACCGCGCCATTCATAGATCGAAATTCTTCAAGCAGCTTATGTTTTGCTTTGGTGCCCTGCAATAGCAGCGGAAAAGGCAATTTCTCCTTGAGTCGCCGATACACGGCCTCCATGTTGCGATACGATGTGAACAGGACGAACGCCCTCCCGCGTGTCTTTTCCAGGATTCGTGGCAACACCTCTGCGATGGCATCTGTGAAGCCTTCAGCGTTTGGATCCGGTATGTTTTTCGGGATGAACATGATTGTTTGCGATGAGTAATCAAAAGGCGACGCGAGAATTTTTTCCCTCACCTTCAGCTTGCCGTCCAGCCCGAGCCGACTCTTGAAGTAGGAGAAATTTGCGTTCGACGAAAGCGTCGCGGAGGTGAACACGATGGAATCCACTCGGGAATAGAGCGTGGACTTCAGAAGAGGTCCGATGTCCACAGGAGAAGCATATATGGTCACGTGGCGATCCCTTCTCTCGGTCCAACACGCGTAGTCCCCTGAGACCTGATCCTGCAGGATGATGTTCAAGTCGTCGCTCGCCTGCTCGCAGCGTCGCGCCAGGTTGCGACACTCTTCCGAACACTTCGGAAGATTCGACAGCATGGAGGCCAGACTTGCCAGACGCGAACAGAGCGTTTGTCTCTTTTCTCGTACACGAGGTTCCAACCTGCCCAACGCGGCGCCCTGGGCGGACGAAGACTGCGCCAGAGATTGGAAGAGCTCTTTGGAGTCTTGATCGATGTTCGTCAGCGCCTCATCGAATTTGCGGTCTGTGACTTTTTGCGCTCGAAGTTCGGCGGCGGCATCCCTCACCAGACGTTGGAGTTTGAAAAGGCTGCTCTGGACGCCAAAGTGTTTGGTCGCCGCGTCCTCGAGCCCATGCGCCTCATCGACGATAAGCGCCTCATATCGTGGAATGACCTCCCCGAAGCCGCTTTCTCGAACGGCCGCGTCAGAACAAAGGAGGTGGTGGTTCACGATCATGAGATCGGCATCCATGGCCTTTGATTTCATTCGCTGCACGAAGCACTCGTCCTTGTCGGGACAATGCTTTCCGAGACAGGTCTCGGTGCTGGAACATATCTCGGGCCATATCCCGTCGTCCTCGGGCAAGTGGGCCAGTTCAGCTCTGTCTCCCTCGCCATCTTTGCGCGTCTTCCGATACCAGGCCATGATTTCGTCCAGGTGATCGGCGTCTGGAACGAACCGAATATGTATTTGCTTCAGAAACTTTTTCACCTGGGTGTGGCAGACGAAATTGCCCCTGCCCTTGAGCAATACCACTTTCAGCTGCGGGAACAAGTGGGTTCGTACGAAGGGCGCATCTTTGAAAAAAAGCTGTTCTTGCAGATTTTTCGTGCCCGTGGAGATGGCAATCTTCTTTCTCGTCAAGGCCGCTGCGACAAGATATGCAAGCGTCTTGCCGGTGCCGGTGGGAGCTTCGATGAGGAGATGGCCACTTTCAGAAAGGGTACGAAACACGTCGATGGCCATCTCGTATTGCTGTTCGCGGAACTCATAATTTGGGATCGCCCGGGCCAAAATACCGTCGGGAGCAAAGATCGCCTTTATCTTATCGAGCATGTCTGTCAAACAGTTTTCCCCGCTTATGGACTTGTTTTGGCGGCGCGTCGCGTGCTCGCACGCGACCCATGGAGCGCGTTCCGCAATTACCTGTCAGCCCCCTGGTTCATACCTCGGCGTCTGGCGAATCGCGCGGCGCTGTCGAGTATTCCCTCAGCCCACGACGGTGTGCCAAGTGCATGCACATGCACGTATGTGCCGAGGCAATTATACACGCATATACCGTCTTTTCTACCATCGAATCCGTGCCCACGCATAACCTCGAAACAGCAATAAGACCCTTCATCGTCCGGCGCGCCGCTCACCGACGAGTAATGAAACTCGTGACCCGTGACAACGGTTCCCACGGGGTAAAAAGGATTGGCGCGCACAATTTCTACTTTGATGTAACCATGCCCCTGGGGTTTGCGATGCAGGGTCACGTCTAGGGGGAACACCCCGACCATGGGGTATGTCCTGTCATCGACGTGGAGGCAACGAGCAAGGTACATAAGGCCGCCGCATTCTGCATATACGGGGAGTCCAGATCGTATGGCTTGCAGGAGCGAATCCTTGAAGACCGCGTTGCGGGCGAGTCTCTCCGCGTGAGTCTCGGGAAAGCCTCCACCGATATAGAGCGCGTCCAAGGACGGGAGTTCGCGTGGCTCCAACGCATTCAACATGATGAGCGACGCGCCGGTCGCCTGCAACGCCTCAAGGTTCTCCGGATAGTAGAATTGAAAAGAAGAGTCTTTAATGACCCCAATGCGCAGTCCAAGATGCCGAAGTTCGTTTTGAGGGGCATGTTGAGGCAGAGGCTCCGCAGCCAGATCTGGAGCGGTTCTCGCCAAGTCTCGCACAGACTCTACATCGACATACTTGGCAAGAATGTCCGCTGCGGCGTCTGCAAATGCGTCTGCCCGAGGATGCTCGTAAAGGGATATGAGCCCCAGGTGTCGTTGTGGAAAATCGGCGAGAGGCAGTTTAGGGATGGCGCCGATGACAGAAACTGCACAGGCGTGCTCGATGGCCTCCCTGAGCACTGTCTCGTGGCGTGTTCCGGCGACTCTATTGAGGATGACAGCGCTTATGCGGAGGTCGGGGTCAAGCAGCTTGCAGCCAAGGATAAACGCGGCGGCCGTGCGAGTTACTTTTGTGGCGTCAACCACTATGATGGTCGGCGCTGCCAAGAGTTTCGCCAGTTCTGCGGTGCTGAAACTCCCCTGTGCGTCAACGCCGTCGAAGACCCCACGGTTTCCCTCTACGATTGCGATGTCGCCAACCACAGATCGTTCTATGAACGTTTGCCTTGCCTGATCAGGGCCCGTGAGGTACGAATCGAGATTATGGCATTGTGTGCGCGCGGCCAGACCGAGCCAGCCTGCGTCAATATAGTCAGGCCCTTTCTTGAAGGCGGCAACTGACATACCTCTGCGATGCATGTCCCTTATGAGCCCCACGGTGATCAAGGTCTTCCCGGCTCCACCTTTGAGCGCGGCCACGACGATTCTCGGTATGTTGAACATGGCGGGCATTCTTGCGCGGCTCAACCTTCTCCGCACAGACGCGGGCTTCGCTGATTCTCTTCATGGACCGCAGCAAAGCGCCGAGCTGCCGCAATAATTCCCGAAGCCCAAGCCTCTTCCCCAATAGCATGCAGGTGAGTGTACGTGCCAAGCGCATTGCGATAGACAAGCCCATCCCTCTGGTTGCCAATTCCCGTTCCTCTCAGCACCTCAAACGCGTAGTCACAGCGCAGACACGTCGGCGGAGAGAGCGTGGAATAGTGAAATTCGTGGCCCGTGAGCTCCTTGCCGAGAGGATAAAAGGGATTGGGTCGGACAACCCTCACGGTAATATAGCCGAGCCCTTGAGGTCTTCTCTGCAGTACGGCCTTGACAGGGAAAATATCGGCCATTGGGAATGTTTTGTCATCTATGACAAGAGACTGACAGAGGTACATCAAGCCTCCGCATTCCGCATAAACAGGGAGGCCTTTTTCCACAGCCCGTTTCAAGGCCGTCTGGAAGGCCACGTTCGCAGCCAGCGACTCTGCATGCGTTTCAGGAAATCCCCCGCCGATGTACAATGCATGGACGTCCGGCAACACCGCGTCCGCAAGCGCGCTGACTTCGAGCAAGTCTGCCCCATGATCCTTCAAGGCTGCGAGATTTTCGGGGTAGTAGAACTGAAATGCCGAGTCTCGCACCACGCCTATTTTCACACGGGGACTATGAGGCGAGAGATTGGCGCTCGCACCCTTGCTCGTTGGCGTCGTGGAAAGCGGAGGCGCGGCGCGGGCGATCTCCAACAGCGCGTCAAGATTCACTTGATTCTCAATGAGTTCCGCTGTTTGGCTGATAAACTGATTGGAATCCGGGTGCTCAAAAATCGGCAGCAGCCCCAGATGCCTTTGCGGAAGCCGTGACCACATGAGTTTGTGTATGGAGCCGATCACGGGCACGCCTGCGCTGTTTTCTACGGCTTCCGTCAACACCGTCCGGTGCCGCGCGCCTGCCACTTTGTTTAAGATCACCCCTGCCAATCGAATGTCTGGTTCAAGCTTTTGGCAACCCATTACGAGCGCTGCCGCTGTTCTAGTCATTTTGGTGGCATCGACAATGAGCACCACCGGGGCTTGCAGGACTCGCGCCAGATCGGCTGTGCTGTACGTCCCCATGGAGTCCACGCCGTCGAACAACCCGCGATTCCCTTCCACCACAGCAAGGTCTTTCCCGATGACGTGGGACGCAAAGGAATTTCTTACCCCTTCTGCGCCAAAGAGGTAACGGTCCAGATTATAGCAAGGAGAGCCGCCAGCCATGGCAAGCCACGCTGCATCTATATAATCCGGCCCCTTCTTGAAGGGCGCCATCCGCCAGCCCCTCTTGCGCAGCGCAGCAATGACGCCAAGAGTTATCAGCGTCTTCCCGGCCCCTCCCTTCAAAGCCGCAATCACAACCCTTGGAACGTTATATGTTGTGGTCATAGGAGGTATCGGCTTCCGTGATTTCTGACACCGTGCATGCTATTAACGGATAAAAAGCAAAATGGGCAGCCGCTTTTCGTGATCTTGCGCCAGGACAGTGAGCAGCCCATGCCGTTTCTGTCTCTGTTGTTGTTGTACCCTGCGCCGCCTGCACGGTCAAGCGACGTGAGTCGAGAATTCACATAACAATTCCTCAAGATTGTAGCGGGACGCGGTTCCACGAAGCGCTCGTTCCACGGCAGTTCGCCAAGGAGGCTGCACATACGACGAGCGCTTGTCTGTCCGGATGAGCTGTATTTTCCGACTGCCTGAGGCAATCCCAGACAAATCTCTTGACAGTAAAAAAGAACTTCGTCACATTGAGCTGACGACGATTCCTGTTGGGTTGACGCCAAAACTATACCGCCAGACGATTGGGTACGCGCAGATTTGATCATCAATGCGCGACGTTGCGCAATGGTGTGGCAATCATGAGACATAGATACATTGTCCAGGTATCCGCTCATACACGAATAGGAGGACTCGCAATGGCTGATTATTACATCAATATCTTCGTGGACGATGACAAACAAAAAAAATTAGAGGCCGTGGGACTTGCCGGAGAGATCAAAGACGTTGGCGGCAAAAAGGCCATACAAGTGCCTGTTACCTCGAAGGAACAAAAGAAACTGGTTAAGGGTTATCCAGACCTGGTATTTGATGCATCGAATGCCTGCACGCTCCCTGCTCAAGCTGAGCAGACCTTAATGGACATCATCGTGAGCACCAAGAGCATCGATGTCATGAAGGTTGCTATCTTAAAGTTGTACAATCCGCTTGCAGGAAAGGACTTGAGGGCAAAGACATTCTAGGGATTCAAGAACCTAGAGCCCAGAACGTTCGGTTTCTTGGGAGCAGAACCGATCGCCCACTCTGAGCAGCGAGAGCAAAATCCAAGTCGATGAGTTTTGGTGAAAGCTCATCCAGTAGTATGGGACTGCGGCCGATGCGCGAGTCGGTCTTGCATGCTTCGGAGGGCTTTGAACACCGAAAAGATGTGCACGTCTAAGTTCTGCTTAATAACTGGGATGTCGGGAGCGCGGGGGTCGTAGGAATCGAGCGCGGCGAGGAATGCTTCCGCCAACTCAGCGGGCGCAAGCCGTCCGAGGAAGCTCATGATTTCCCGGAA
>Ga0078972_1008021_pt1 | contig 22663 bp, 25 predicted proteins | sample YelNatPaOPGAMG01_FD_67568 | JGI IMG/M metagenome (GOLD analysis project Ga0078972, IMG submission 67568) | Hot spring thermophilic microbial communities from Obsidian Pool, Yellowstone National Park, USA - OP-RAMG-01 (SPADES assembly) (version 2) | ecosystem: Environmental > Aquatic > Thermal...
AACGCCTTCGAACGCTGGGTCCTTTTATAAGCCCGTTTCCCGCGATAACAGGTTCGCTCGCATGCCAGGCTTTGCTCCGGACAACTGCCTTTTTCGGCTTAAATTTTCGCTTGTATTTGGACCCCTCAACTTGTAGTTGCAAAGCTTGCTTTGCCTTTTTCAGAGCAAGCTCTGAAACTACAATTGCTTTTGCAGAGCTAACGCTCTGCCGCTACAAATCTCTCGCAGAGTAAACTCCCTGCCTGACGGCAGGCAGGTGCAACTACAACTGTCTCTTCCCGAGCAAGCTCGGGACTCCACAATCCAAAATCCATAATTTATAATTCATCATCCATAATCCATCATTTATAATTCATAATCCAAAATCCAATCTGCCAAATGGCAGATTGAAAGTTCATAATCCAACATCTCTCACGATTCTCACATCTTACGTATCACCTTCTTATTTAATTCTCCAACGCAAAGCATTGTTTATGAATAAAAATTTAGTATAATCTATTATTATGGAAAAAATTTTAAGTTTACCAAAGAATCTTATAGAGTTTATAAAAGAGGCTTATTCCGAGCTTAAAAAAGTTACCTGGCTTTCCAGACAGGATGTTGTAAGGGCGACAGGCGGTGTCTTTTTTGTCGTTATATTCTTTGCTTTATATGTCGGGCTTCTTGATTTTTTAGTTAGCCGGCTTGTATCGCTTTTTATTGGAGCAAGATAAAAGGAGCTAAAAATGGCTTATAAATGGTATGTTTTAAATATAAGAACGGGCTATGAGGAAAAGGTAAAAGATTCTATACTTGCAAAAAAGGAAAACAATGAACTTCCTCAGGAAGTTGATGTTTTGATCCCAACCGAAAATGTAATGACTGTTAAAAATAATAAAAAAGAAGTTAAAAAGAGAAAATTCTTTCCCGGTTATTTGCTTGTTTATATTGATTTAAATGAAGATACTTACTGGAAAATAAAAACTATTACCGGAGTCAGCGGATTTTTAGGAGGCGACTTGCCAAATCCTCTTACAGAAGAAGATGTTAAGAGTCTTATGAATAAAATTGACGAAACCAGCAAAGAAAATCCAAAACCGGCGGTTGATTTCTATAAAGGGGAGATGGTAAGGATAACAGAAGGACCTTTTAAACATTTCACCGGAGTGGTTGAAGAGGTTAATTTGCCCAAATCAAAGTTACTTGTCGTTGTAACAATTTTTGATAGACCGACACCTGTTGAATTGGATTTCTTACAGGTAGAGAAGGTTTAATTGAATAGAGAGTTTTAAAAGGAGAAAATTATGGCAGCAGTTAAAAAAATAAAAGTTCAAATAAAACTTCAAGTACCGGCCGGACAGGCAAATCCCGCTCCGCCAATTGGACCCGCGCTCGGACAGCACGGCGTTAATATTATGGATTTCTGTAAACAGTTCAATGAAAAGACAAAAAAACTTGAGCAGGGAACTCCCATTCCAGTGGTTATAAGCGTATATGAAGATAGGAGCTTTACTTTTATAACTAAAATGCCGCCGATGTCTGCCTTAATAAGAAAAGCATGCAAGATAGCGAAAGGCTCCGGAGAGCCGAATAAAAATAAAGTTGGAAAACTTACAAGAGCGCAGGTTGAAGAAATAGCGAGGGAAAAGATGCCGGACCTAAATACAAAAGATATAAATCAGGCGATAGAAATGGTAAAAGGCACGGCGAGAAGTATGGGAGTGGATGTGGTTGACTAAATTTTTGATGTAGAAAAGATGTTACGGAGGAATAAATGGGAAAAAGAATAGAGAATATAAAAAAGGAAATAGACCTTAAAAAGGAATATACCATTGAAGAAGCTGTGAAAATACTTAAAGAGAAATCCAACGCTAAATTTGACGAGACAGTTGAGATTCATATTAAATTAGGAATAGATCCTAAAAAAGCCGAGCAGAATGTCAGAGGAACGACTCCTCTTCCCAATGGCACTGGCAAAAAAATAAGAGTCGCGGTTATAACAAAAGGCGAAAAACTTATTGAAGCAAAGGAAAGCGGAGCGGATATCATTGGCTCAACTGAATTGATTGAAGAAATATCTAAAGGAAAGATTGATTTTGATGTTCTTGTCGTTACCCCAGATCTTATGAAGGATATCGCCAGATTAGGAAAGGTTCTTGGTCCAAAAGGGCTTATGCCCAATCCAAAAACAGGTACCGTTACATTTGAAATTGCGAGAGTTGTGAAAGAAATAAAAGCGGGGAGGGTTGAGTTTAAAAATGACGCTTACGGGATAATACATCTCGGTTGTGGAAAGAAATCTTTTAATGAGAATGCTCTTAGGGAAAATATCAAAACAGTAATTGATGCTATCATAAAAGCGAAACCGTCAACTTCTAAGGGTAAATACATCAATTCTGTTTATCTCTCAACAACAATGGGACCCGGAATCCCGATTAAAATAGAACAGGAAATATAATTCCATTTTTTCATTTAACTTTGGAAATTGCCGCGAATTTGATAAATAGCAATTTGTTTGACGGTACATTACTTTCTCGTCCCGACTTACGTTGGGGTCAGGCAGGTAACGACGGAAAAATCCCCCTCATTCCCCCCTTTATTAAAGGGGGGAATTAACAAAGGGGGATTTAAGAGGTGAGGTGAGAAGGTGAGAATAAACTGTCGCAAGGGTTTAATTAGAATAATATTTTAGTAAAATAGTATTATGAAAAAAACTTTTGTTTTTTGGTTGTTGTTATTAAATTTGCCTGTTTTTTCAATTGAAATATCGCTTGAGGAAAATAAAGCGGAAAGCGGGACCGTTGGATATGTGGATATTGTCAAAATATTTAATAGGTACGCGCTGAATTATAAAAAAGATTTTGATGACGAGGTTAAGAAAAAACAGAGCTTAATAGATGATAAAAAAAAAGAACTTAATTTTTATAAATCGCAGAAGGAAAAACTTAATTTTGAGTATCAGATGGCTAAAATGTATGAGGATTTCAACAAATCAATTATATCTTCTCAAAATAAATCAACTGATAATGTGGTTTTAGATACTCAAACAATAGTCCTGGATACGGAGACGATTAAATCCGATACAGGTATTAATTCAAATTTATATTTATCAACAGGCAATAACTTAAATAATTTGTCTATTAATAAATCAAGCGATTCTTCTAATTACGGCGATATAATATCAACTTCCGAACCCCAATCCCCTTATATTGTTATGCCGGGGGTTGGAAAGATTCCAATATCGCAGTATAAATTCTCTATATCTTCTTCTTCTCTCGAGATATCAAAATACATAGATGAACTTGATAAAAAAATGCAGGATTTAGATGAAAACATATTGGAACTTAAATCGAAATTTGATGACGAACTTTCAAAGAAGGCAGCGAAAAATAACGAGTATATTCTAAAAAAAATTTACGCTGTAATAGAGGATGTGGCTAAGTCGGAAGGCGTTAGTGTTGTGGTAGATAAAAAAAATATTCTTTTTGGACGGAAAACCGTTGATTTAACGGAAAAGGTTTTGAAAAAATTAGAAGAGCAATGATTAATTTTAAAGTTAAGGATATAGCGAATTTATTATCGCTTGATTATAAAGGCGATGGCGAGAGAATAATTAAAAAAATTTCATCCCTTGAAAACTCAGATGATGAAAGTATAATTTTTTTGGAAAAAAATGAGAAAAATGTCTCAGCTGGCTGTGTTATAACAAGAGATGATGAAAAAATATATTCAAAATTCCCGTCCGCTATTATCTCTAATAATCCTAAATTGGATTTTTTTAAATTTGTTAATTATGCAGCGGGAAATAAGTTTTCTGATATAAAGCCGGGCATATCTCAAAAAGCGAGGGTAAGCGATAAGGCAATTGTTTCTGAAACCGCTTTTATAGGCGATTTCGCCACTGTGAGCGATGGCGCTGTCATAAAGGATAAGGCGGTTATAGGAAACGGCTGTTATATAGGGTTTAACAGCGTTGTCTGTGAGAATACTTTTATATATCCCAATGTGGTAATAAGAGAGAATGTTTCTATAGGGAAAAATTGCATAATACACTCAAATTCGGTTATAGGGAGCGATGGTTTTGGCTATGTTAATGAAAAGGGAGTTAATATTAAGGTTCCGCAGATAGGAAGAGTAGAGATAGGCGATGATGTGGAAATAGGTTCCTGCGTCGCTATTGATAGAGCGACGCTTGATATGACCATTATAGGAAGCGGAACCAAGATAGATAATCTCGTCCATATAGCCCATAATGTAAGGATAGGCAAAAACTGTCTTATTCTTGCCCAGGCCGGAATTGCTGGTTCAACCACAATAGGGGATGGAGTTATAATAGCGGGACAGGCGGGGATTGTAGATCACCTGAAAATAGGAGATGGGTCCATAATTATGGCTCAGAGCGGTGTCATAGGAAATATTGGAAAAAATGAGGTTGTCTTCGGAACGCCAGCGAGGAACAGAAACGAGTTTATGAGAATTCAGGCGGCTATGTCCAAACTTCCGGAAATTTATAAATATTTTTTCAAAAAGATTAAAAATGAAGGTTAAAAGAAGAACTATTAAAAAAGAGTTTGTTTTAGAAGGGAAGGGTTTGCACAGAGGTAGAGATAATTTTCTTATACTTAAGCCAAACACCGAAGATAAAGGGATAATTTTTTTAAATCCGGATAGGGCTTCTAAAATAGTTGCAGATATTGATTCCGTTTCATCACTTGAAAGGGGAACTGTGTTAAAAAGCGGGGATTTAGAGATTTCAACAGTTGAGCATCTGCTTTCCGCTGCTTTTGCGTTTGATATAGACGATCTTATAATTGAAATAAAGGGAGACGAAATTCCCGCGATGGATGGCTCTTCAAAGTTTTTCGCTCAAATGTTCGAAAAAGCGGGATTTATAGAGAAAGATGATTACGCGGATTGTTTTAAAGCGGATGGCGATATAATATTTGAAAATGGAAATAGTTTTTATAGAATAGAAAAGGCGGATTCTTTTTATATAGAATGCGTCTTTGAGAATTCTCATCCTTTGATAGGAAAGCAGAGTTTGAATATAGAAATTAATGAAGAGAATTATGTTAAAGAAATTGCGCCTGCCAAAACTTTCGGGTTTGAATATGAGATGGACTATTTAAGAAAGAATAATTTAGCTCTCGGTGCAAATCTCTCTAATGCGATAGTTCTTACAAAAGACGCAATGTTAAACCCGTCGGTTTTGAGCTTTAAGGATGAGTTCGTAAGACATAAAATACTTGATCTTTTGGGAGATTTGAAGATCGCGGGTTTGAGAATTAGAAAGACCAAGATAACCGCTTTAAGGCCATCGCATAAAAATAATTATGATTTAGCCAAACTTATATATACGAGGAGTAAATATGGAGAAAAATGATAAAGTTTTAAATGCGGTTGATATAATAAATTCCATACCGCATAGATATCCGTTTTTGCTCGTTGATCGTGTTGAAATAATAGAAGAGATGAAATCGGCAAAGGGAATAAAATGCGTTAGCGCGAACGAGCTTTTCTTTCACGGGCATTTTCCTAAAAGACCAATGATGCCGGGCGTTCTGATACTTGAATCCATGGCGCAGACAGCCGCCGCTCTTATGAGCAGAGATCCGATGCTTAGCGGAAAGTTCGCTTTCTTTGTAGGTATTAATAGAGCAAGATTTAGAAGGCAGGTTGTGCCCGGAGAGGTGATGGAGATATTTGTTTCCGTTGAGAAAGTTAAGGGCAGGATAGCCAAGGTAAAAGGAAGTTGTAAAGTAAATCAAGAAATTGCCTGCGAGGCAGAGCTTTTGTTTGCTATCGATTAAAAGGAACTTGATTATGAAAAAAATAAATCCAACGGCAATTATTAATAAGAATGCTAAAATATCCGATGGGGTTGAGATAGGACCTTATTCTGTTATAGGAGAAGAGGTTGAGATAGGCGAAAATACTTATATAGGTCCGCACTGTTTAATAGAATATTCAAGGATTGGAAAAAACAACCAACTCATCGCGTCCTGTATTATAGGAACGCCGCCTCAGGATTATAAATACTCGGGCGAGAAAACATATGTTGAGATAGGCGATAATAATATTATAAGAGAAGGGGCGTCAATACATAGAGGGACCCCGACAGGTCATAAACTTACGAAAGTTGGAAGCGGATGTTTCCTTATGGCAAATTCTCATATAGGGCATGATTGCGTGGTGGGGGATAAGGTGATAATGGTAAATTCCGCCGCTCTTGCCGGGCATACAATAGTTGAAAACAATGTTATACTATCAGGACTTGTTGGAGTGCATCAGTTTACAAGAATCGGCAAATTCGCCATGTTAAGCGGCGGCGCTATGGCTAATCAGGATATAATACCTTTTGTCATAGCGCAGGGCGATAGAGCGAAGCCAGTGGGACTTAATCTCGTTGGTCTTAAAAGAGCGGGCTTTGGCATGGATAAGATAAAGTCAATTAAATACGCTTTTAAAACGCTGTTTTTCTCCGGATTAAAATTAGAAGAGGCGCTTCGTAAATTAGAAAAGGAAAACATATCAGAGGAAGTAAATCATATAGTTAAATTTTGCAGGCAATCCAAAAGAGGTATAGCAAGACCTAAAAGGTTTAGCGATGAATAAGATAGGAATTATCGCGGGAAGCGGAACGCTTCCTGTTAAAGCAGCAGAAAAGGCATTTAAAATGGGTTATGAGGTCTTGTGCGTTGGATTTAAAAATCACACTTCTAAAGAGATTGAGAAATACTCTAAGGCGGAGTATTTTTCTATAGGTAATTTCTCAAGTCCCATAAATTTTTTAAAAAGAAACGGCGTATCCGAAGTGATGCTTTTAGGGACCATTTCTCATCTAAATGTCTTCAGAGATTTAAGGCTGGATATGAAAGCGGCCGGATTTATTTTAAAATTAAGAAACAAAACTCCGCTGGGCGTACTTAAAGCCATAGCCGGCGAATTGCTAAAAGAAGGTATAAACGTTGTTGAGCCAATCAGGTTTTTAAAGGATTTAATGGCAAAAAAAGGAATCATTGCGGGCGGCGTAAGCGATGATGATTTAAAACAAATAAATTACGGCTATCTGATAGCCAAAAAAATAGCGGATATGGATATAGGATTGAGCGTCGCTATTAAGGATTATTCTGTTATAGCGGTTGAGGCGATAGAAGGCACCGATGAGTGTATAAAAAGAGCAGGTGAACTTTTAAAGGGCGAAAAATTTATTCTTATAAAGGTTGCGCGAACCAATCAGGATTTAAGATTTGACCTTCCTGTGATAGGCGATGTAACGATTGAGAACGCTGCAAAGGCGGGAGCAAAAATAATTGCTATTGAAGGCGATAAGACATTAATAGTTGAATTGCAAAAGACAGTTGAAAAAGCGAAAGTTCTTGATGTGTCAATAATCGGAATTTAAATTTATAAGGAGGAATAATGTTAAGAGCAAATCCTCATCTGATAGAAATTAACACAAGAATATTTTTGAATTTTATGAGGGAAAAATATTCTTCTCCTGATATGAGTTTAAGTCTTATCCCTGACGATGAATGGTTAAAACTGAAGCATTTGGGGTTTGATATCATCTGGCTTATGGGCGTATGGAAGACAAGCGCGATATCGGGGGAGATATCAAAGGATGAGCAGTTTTTAAGAGATTTTGTGAAAAAGGTAGAGGGTGATATTTCCATTATATCCGCTTCTCCTTATTCAATAGTCGATTATAAATTAGATAGTTTTTTTGGCTTTGAATGGGAGCTTAAGGCATTAAAAGAAAAACTCAATTCTTTTGGAATGGAATTATATCTTGATTTCGTATCAAATCATATGGCAATTGATAGCGAGTTTTCAAATGAGTGCGCTGATTGTTTCGTGTTAGGGGAAAAACAGGATTATGAAAATAATAAAGAATTATTTTGCGAAAAAAAAATAGGAGATATTACTTATTATATAGCCCACGGAAGAGACCCGAACTTTCCATCCTGGAAGGACACAATTCAATTAAATTATTTTAATCCCAAAACCAGAGAAAAAATGATTTCCCAGTTGATTAAAATATCGGATCTCTGTGACGGAATAAGATGCGATATGGTAATGCTGACTCTTAATGATATACATGAAAATATATGGGGATGGCTGTTAAATAAAAGGGGCTATAAAAAGCCGCAAAAGGAGTTCTGGCAGATGGCTATTTCCGAGGTTAAAAGTGTAAATCCTCAATTTGTTTTTATGGCTGAGGTTTACTGGGGCCTTGAATGGAAATTACAGCAGTTAGGTTTTGATTATACTTATGATAAGGTTTTCTATGATAGATTGAGAAATATGGGGGTTGAAGAGGTTAGAGGTCATTTAAAAGCGGAGAGATTGTATCAGAAGAAATCGGTGAGATTTATAGACAATCATGATGAGGAACCATCTATTATCTGCTTTAAGGGTAAAAAAAGGGCTTTAAGCGCCGCTGTTCTGATATCAACTGTTAAGGGGATGAGGTTTTATAACAATATGCAACTAAAGGGAGTTCCTTTAAAAATTCCTGTCCAGATTTCTGTTTTTGATTATGAGAAATACAAGGATATGGAGATAGAAAAGTTCTATGAAAAACTCTTAAAAATAGCCGACCATCCCGCATTCCACGGCGGCGAGTGGGAGTTATTGGATGTCCTAGCGTTAAATCCAGATGATAGAAGTTTTAGAAATATAATAGCATATAAATGGACACAGATGAGAACGATTAAAATAGTGATAGTCAATTATTCTGATGAGACATCACGAGGAAAAATTTCCATATCTCTAAAGTCAAAAGGCGATATATTAACACTTTATGAGGAATTTTCGGAAAGATTCTTTTCTTTCAATTCATCTGATATTTCCAGTGGATTGAAAATAGAAAATATAAGTCCCTATGGTTTCTATGTATTTGATTATGAGTTTTAATGAATCTATCGGAAATTAAAGATAATATCTTAAATATATTATTCCCGAAGGTCTGTTTTTCCTGTCAGAGAGATATTCCTGCTGAGGAAAAGGATATTCTTTGTTTAGAATGCGTAAAAAAATTAGTTTATATAAATAAGCCGTACTGCGAGATATGCGGAATTAAAATTGATGGCGGAAGTTTGTGTTATAACTGCAAAAGAAGAAGCAAAAAATTTAATTTTGAGTTTTCAAGGTCGGTCTTTATGTACGGCGATGAAATATCATCTCTGATAATTGCCTGGAAATACAGAAGAATTGACTGGCTAACCGATTGGTTTTCCGCTAAGATTATAGAAGGACTGAAAGACCATCGGGAATTTGATAGCTATGATTATATAACATATATTCCGCTTCATTATAAAAAATTAAGAAAAAGAGGATTCAATCAGACAGAATTACTTGCTGCTCAGATTTCTAAGAAAAGCGGCTTGAAACTTATAAAGGACTCTGTTGAAAAAACAATAGATTCAAAAAGTCAGACCAAACTTAGTGCTAACGAAAGGGAAGAAAATATCAGGGGGGTCTTTAAAGTTATAAAGCCAGATGAAATCAAATTTAAAAAGATAATATTAATAGATGATGTGGCGACCACAATGTCCACTTTAAATGAAATGGCAGGCGTTCTTGTTAAAAGCGGAGCAGAAAAAGTTTCCTGTTTTACAATAGCGAGAGAATAAAATGAAAATAGGCGGATTTCCAAACGAAGCATCCTTCGTTTTTTATCTCATAAGATATGTAATTTTAAATAAAAAAGATATTCTTTTTATACTTGAAGATGACGCCGATGTGGAAAAGATTTATGAAATTTCGCTTTCTTTATTGCAGATTTTTAACGCGGATATGGAGATTATAAAATTTGACTCTGACAGAGATAATATAAGAAAAGGAATTGAAAAAATTTACTCTTCACAAAAGTTGAAGTTTATAGTTGCTTCCGTTAAATCTGTTAATACAGGATTTCCCGATAAAAAAAATCTTTCCTGTCTTTCTTTAAAGGTCTCTTCGTCAATTAAAAGATATGAGATTATTGAAAAACTTGTATCGGCTGGTTTTATTAAGGTCAGTTTCGTGGAAAATTCAGGGCAGTTTGCGACAAGGGGAAGCGTCGTAGATATATTTGATTTTGGAATGGACTATCCTTACCGACTTTATTTTGATTCTGAGAGGATAGAGAGTATAAGGAAGTTTGATATTGAGACGCAAAATACATTTGATTTTGAAATGGAAGTGAATATATCCGCTTTAAATAGAAAGGAAAAGACGCTTCTTAATATGAATTTCGAAAGATTCAGCACAGTCGAAGATTTGAATATTGACGCGGTTGTTTTAAAAAGGGACTTTGACTTCAGAAACATTGATTATTTTGAAAATATTAAATTTTTGGATTTCGGCATTTTAAAATCCGATATAGAAAAATTTTCTAGAAGCGGATTTGATATCTATATATTTTCTTTAAATGAGAGAGAGAGTTCTAAGATATACGGACTTTTTGAGGAAAACAACATTCTTTCTAAAAAAATAAAATTTCTTTGCGGATATATAGATAGAGGATTTTTTTCTAAGGATGAAAAGACCGTTATTATATCGTCTAATGAGATTTTCCTGAGAGAATATGATTTTAATTCCATAAAAAGAAAAAGGAAAGTCCTTTACAGGTTATCAGAACTTGAGGCGGGTGACCTTGTGGTCTATGAAGATTATGGAATCGGGATTTTTAGAGGGATTAAAGATCTTCAGCATAGAGATGAATGGGGAAATATTTATATAAGCGAGTGCATAGAGATAGAGTATGCGAAAGGGGAGAAGCTTTTTATATCGCTTGATGATTTTAAAAAGATACATAAATATGTTGGAGCGAGTAGAGAAAAGGTAAAAATTTCATCGCTCGGTTCGGCTAAATGGAAAAATATAAGGGAGAGAATAAAAAAAGAAATAGTGTTGGTGGCGAAGGATATTATAAAACTTGAAGCGAAAAGGAAAGCGCTTAGAATAAAACCGATGATAAAAACGGAAATGGAAGATGATTTTGAGACGGATTTCATTTATGATGAAACGCCGGATCAATCGAAAGCGATTTCAGATGTTTTAACCGAGCTTGAAAGCGGCAGTATTTCAAATAGAGTTATAGTTGGAGATGTCGGATTTGGAAAGACGGAAGTTGCTATGAGAGCGGCTTTCAGGGCTGTTTCTAATGGATGGCAGTGCTGTGTTCTATGCCCCACGACCATACTTGCCCAGCAGCATTACAGGAATTTTAAAAAGAGATTTGAAAAATATAATATAAACGTTGATGTCTTATCAAGGCTTACTCCATACTCAAAAGAGAAAGAGATAGTATCAGACATATCAAAAGGCGTTGTGGATATAATAATTGGAACTCACAAACTTTTGTCAAAGGATATTAAGTTTAAGAATCTCGGGCTTGTGGTGGTAGATGAAGAGCATAAATTTGGAGTCAAGCAGAAAGAGGAGATAAAGAAGAAACAAAATCTTGCTCATCTTTTATATCTTTCGGCAACGCCTATTCCGAGGACTCTTTATCAATCCCTTTCAAGTATAAGAAGTATGTCCGTAATAGAAACACCGCCGATAGGAAGATTGCCCGTGGAAACCAAAGTAGGTGTATATAACGAAAATATGATAATTTCAGCGGTAAATAATGAGATTAGAAGGGGCGGCCAGATTTATTATGTCTATAATAGAGTTGAATTTATAAATGATAAGTTGGACAAACTTTCTAAACTTTTACCGGGGATTAAAATCGCTGTAATTCACGGAAAGATGGACAAAGAGCGAATAGAAGATGTTATGATGGATTTCATTGATAAAAAATATGATATTCTTCTATCTTCCACAATAATTGACTCGGGTATTGATATTCCATCGGTAAATACTCTTATAGTGGAGGATGCACATAAATTAGGACTTGCGCAACTCTATCAGTTAAGAGGAAGGATAGGAAGAGAAAAAAACAAGGCGTACTGTTATCTTTTTTTCCCGAAATGGTTTGAAAAAGGCGATAATAATTATATTAACTCCGATATGATGAAGAGATTATTCGCTCTAGAAGAATTCTCTGAACTCGGTAGCGGATTTCGTCTTGCTATGCGGGATCTTGAGATACGAGGAGCGGGGGAACTTCTTGGAACGAAACAGCATGGATTTATAACCGCGGTAGGGCTTGATATGTATATAAAACTTTTGGATGATGAAATTAAAAAAATAAAGGGCGAGTCAATTGAAATAGAAGAGAATATTTTAATAGATCTGAAGTTAACAGCGATGATACCAGCCAATTATATAGAAGACGACCTTGAAAGGCTCAATTTTTATAAAAGATTATACTCAGCTGATTTAGAGGAGATAGAAAAAATAGTTGATAGGATGAGGGACCTCGCTGGAGCCGTTCCGAAAGAAGTTTTAAATCTTATTAATATTTTAAAGATAAAGAAACTTCTTAAGGGGAAGGGAGTTATGAAGATAGAAGAGAAAGAGAATAAGATAGAATTTTATTTTTCAAAAGAGTTTAATCCTTCTAATAAAGATATAATAAGATGGCAGAAAAGATTTAAGGATGACATCAGATTTTTTAAGACATCTAACGGAGATGGATTTGAGGTGAAAATAGATAATAATGATAGAATTGATATAATAAAAGAGGTTTTTTTACTCAAATGGCTGAACGAAGAGAAAACTGGACAGAACATCTTCAGTTAGGGCTTGAACTTGCGGTTGGTGTGATTGTATTTTTTTTCATCGGTTATATCATAGATTTATACTTTAATACAAAACCCTATTTTACATTAATCGGCTCAGTTTTTGGAATTGTGAGCGTTTTTTATATAATATGGAAAAGATTTTTGAAATAAATATTATAACAGCTTCTTTTTCTGGCTTAATTCTTGGCTCCGTTAATGGAGTTATAACCGGATATTTCTTGAAAAAATATATAAAGTCCGATAACAGAAAATTCTTCCTGGCGTTTTTTATTACTTTCATCTATCGACTTCTCTTTCTTGTTTTTTCGGTTTGGAATTTAAGGGATAAAAAAGTTATAATAATATTGTTATACTCGTTCTTTTTAATTTTATTTCAGATTTTAGTTGAAATTATTTTTTTAAAAAGTTATGGAGCTAAAAGAAATACTTGAGCATCATATAATAGACCATATTTATAAATGGTTAAATATAGCGGGTTTCAATATTCCGTTTTCAAAACATGTTTTGATGATTTTGATTGTTTCATTCATTTTGATTTTTATATTTCCTTTGATAATAAACTCTAAAAATAGATTTTTATCCCCTTTGCGCTCTATAATAGAGATAATACTTATCTTTATAAGAGATGAAATTGTCGCTCCTAATTTAGGCCGTATTTCTTCTAAATATGTTCCGTACTTCGCGACGCTATTCTTTTTTATACTTCTTATGAATCTTCTTGGATTTATTCCTTTCACAGCCACGGCGACGGGAAATATCGCTGTGACCATAGGGCTTGCTCTAACCACTTTTGTTCTTATAAATTATAGCGGAGCCAGAGAAGCGGGTTTGGTCCATTACCTTAAAAGTTTTGCGCCCTCAGGCATTCCCCGGTTGTTATATCCTATCATAATACCCATAGAAATAATAGGTTTATTTACAAAAACGGCTGCTCTTGCTATCCGATTGTTCGCCAATATGATAGCGGGGCATATAGTTATACTTGTTCTGGTAAGTTTTATATTTATATTTGGAGCTATAAATCTGTATTTAGGTTTGTTGGTAACGGCTCCAATCTCGGTTTTGCTTGTTTTATTTGTATCATTGCTTGAGGTTCTCGTAGCGTTTTTACAGGCGTATATTTTTACATTTTTAACTGCTATATTCGTTTCTCAGGCAATAAGTTCTCATTAAGTAAGAAAGTAAGATGTAGCGGGCGATTTACCAATCGCCTTTAATTGTAGCAGCACCTGCCTGACGCTGCGTTGCTTCTTGATCATCGGCAGGCAGGAAGCGTTAGCTTTGCCTTTCCTTTGCAGAGCTTCGCTCTGCTGCTACTATAAATGGAAAAATATATTTCGTTAGAAATTTTTGAGTGAACCCTAAGTAGGAGGAAAAATGGACCTTACATTCATAGGATTAGGTTATATAGGAGCGGGCATAGGAGCGGGGCTTGTTTTAATAGGTGCTGCCTATGGTATAGGAAGATTAGCTGCAAGCGCTCTTGAAGGGACAGCAAGACAGCCGGAAGCTGCAAACACATTAAGAACGACGATGATTATAGCTGCAGCTCTTATTGAAGGAATAGCGTTTTTAGCTCTGGTTATCTGCCTGCTTATTGCCATGAATTTCTCAATGCCAAAACCGGAGCAGTTAGGACAGAGTCCTGTATCTGAGCAGACAAAATAAGATCTATGGAAAATCTTATAAAACCGGAGTTCGGCCTGACATTCTGGACTATTTTCAGTTTTATAGTTTTAGTTCTGGTCCTTTCTAAATTTGTCTGGAAGCCGGTTCTTAAAGCAGTTGAAGAAAGAGAAGAAAGGATAAGAAAGGACATAGAAGCCGCTCAAAAGGCGAAGGAAGAATCCCAAAATCTGAAAAATGAAATAGAAAAGCGGCTTTCAGAACTTTCAAAAGAGATAGAACAGAGGATTTCCAAGTCCGTATATGAGGCAAACCTTGAGAAAGAAAAGATTATAGAAAAAGCCCAAAATCAGGCCGAGCTCATAATATCTAACGCCAAAAAAGAAACTCAGATTTATAAAATTGAAATGGAAAAGGAAATAGAGAAGAAATTGTTAGAGACATCTTCTCTTATAGCTAAAAGGGTTCTTTCGGATATAGTTGATAAGAAACTTGATGAAAAAATTATGGAAGCCGCTATAAGAGAATATAAAAATTATTCTAAGAACTAATATGAACTTACTCAACGAAATAATATCAAAAAAATATGCCAGAGCATATTATATGGCTGAAGGAGAGGACCTTGAGTTAAAAAAGACAAATCTTGAAAAAATTATTTTAAATATTGAAAAGGAGATGAACAATCTCACTCATCCTATAATAACTGCTGAGATTAAAAAATTTATACTTGATAAGATAGTTGATAACGCTATCAAGAAAAGCATAGCCTACCGCCTTGTTTGCGTTCTTATCTCAGATGGTAAGATAAAAATCATAGGCGGGGTCTATGATAAATTTGTGGATTTATACCTTAAATCAAAGGGTATGTCAAAATTAGCGGTGAAAGCCCGCTACCAATTATCTAAAGAAGAGGAAGATAAGATATCTTATGTTTTTGAAAGTATAGCGGGCGAAAAACCGGTAATGGACTTCAAAGTGGATGATAATATAATAGGCGGGTTTTTGATGAAATGGGAGGATAAGGTTTTTGACTCAACTATCAATAAAAAAATAGATATGCTTAAAACCGAATTAGAAAAGGAGATGCAGTTATGAGATCAGATGAAATAACGCAGATAATTAAATCTAAAATAGAAAAATTTGTTGGGCATTCTCAGATAGAAGAAATGGGACAGGTTGTCAGCGTCGGCGATGGCGTTGTAAAAGCATGGGGGCTTGGCTCATCGCTTATGGGTGAACTGGTTGAGTTTGAAGGCGGAATTAAAGGAATGGTTTTAAATATTGAAAGAGAGGGAGTTGGAATAGTTGTATTGGGCGATGATAAACTGATAAAAGAGGGGACAATAGTAAAAAGAACCGGGAAGGTTATGGATGTGGGTGTTGGAGAGGGGCTTATAGGAAGGATAGTCAATCCGCTTGGAAATCCAATAGATGGCAAAGGACCTATTAAGTTTGAAACAACAAGACCGATTGAAGTTATCGCTCCGGGTATAGTTGAGAGGCGGCCTGTAAAAGAACCACTCCAGACAGGTATAAAAGCCATAGATGGAATGATTCCTATAGGAAGAGGGCAGAGAGAATTGATAATAGGAGATAGACAGACAGGCAAAACAGCGATTGCTATAGACACTATAATAAACCAGAAGAAGGAAACGGAAAACAGAAGGCCCATATGCATATATGTCGCTATAGGGCAGAAGGAAATGAGCGTCGCGAGAATTGCTAAAATACTTGAGGATTACGGGGCAATGGAATACACGATAATTGTCTCGGCTTCGGCATCCGAGCCCGCTCCATTACTCTATCTTGCCCCCTATGCGGGTTGCACAATGGGCGAGCATTTTATGTGGAAGGGGAAAGATGTCCTGGTTATTTATGATGACCTTTCAAAGCATGCTCAGGCCTACAGGCAGATGTCTTTACTTTTAAGAAGGCCGCCAGGCAGAGAAGCATACCCTGGCGACGTTTTCTATTTACATTCAAGATTGCTTGAAAGAGCATGCAAGTTGAACGAGAAAAATGGCGGTGGTTCTCTTACCGCTCTTCCTATAATAGAGACCCAGGCAAACGATGTTTCAGCTTATATTCCTACAAATGTTATATCAATAACCGATGGACAGATATATCTTGAACCATCCTTATTTTATGCTGGAATAAGACCCGCTATAAATGTCGGGATATCCGTTTCAAGAGTTGGTGGTTCGGCTCAGGTTAAAGCGATGAGACAGGTTGCCGGCAAATTGAGAATAGACCTTGCTCAGTATAATGAGCTTCAGGCATTCGCCCAGTTTGCCTCTGACCTTGATAAAGAGACACTTTCGTTTATTAAAAGAGGCCAGAGGTTGGTTGAACTTTTGAAACAGAATCAGTATGAGCCGATGGCTATGGCTGAGGAAGTGATAGTGCTTTATGCCGGGACAAGGGGCTATCTTGATGATATAGAACTTGATAGAATAAAGGACTTTGAAACAAAACTTCTTGAGTATATCAGAAATAATCATCAATCACTAATTGATGAGATAAATGTTAAAAAAGAGCTCATAAGCGAGATAGAGTTTTCTATTAAGAAGGTTATAGAAGAATTTAAAAATAAATTTTTAAACAGAATTCCCTCAAAGATAGATAAAACAGGGGAGGTATAGATGAGATACCTTATTACAGGCGGAGCGGGTTTTGTGGGCTCCAATATCGCTAAAACAATTATAGAGGAAAGAAAAGAGGAAGTTGTGATTTTAGATGATTTTTCAAGCGGGAATTTTAAAAATATAAACGGTTTTAACGGCATCGTTATCGCGGGTGATATTATTTCAGATGAATGGTGGGATAAAGTTGGACATATTGATGCTATATTTCACGAAGCATCTATAACCGATACGACTGTCCGCGACCAGAGGAAGATGATGGAAGTAAATGTGGAGGGCTTTAGAAATATTTTAAATTATGCAATTAATTGCGATATAAGAAATATCATTTACGCCTCAAGCGCTGCCGTTTATGGGAACTCTACCTGCCCTATGATTGAGGAACAGACGCCTTCCCCGGAGAATATATACGGTTTTTCAAAAGCGATTATGGATAATCTCGCTATGGAGTATGTTAAAAAATATCCAAAACTAAAAATAGTGGGACTGAGATATTTTAATGTATATGGACCGGGAGAATATTATAAAGGAAAATTCGCATCAATGATATATCAACTATACCTTCAGATGAAAGCGGGCAAAAAGCCGAGAATATTTAAATATGGCGAGCAGATGAGGGATTTCGTTTATATAAAAGATGTTGTCAGAGCAAATTTAAATGCATTGGAGTGCGAGACAAGCGTTGTATGCAATATCGCTACCGGGAAGGCGGAGAATTTTAATTATGTTATAGAGTGTTTGAATAAGGCGCTTAAAACCAATTATGAGCCGGAGTATTTTGATAATCCCTATGATTTTTACCAGAATAAAACTCAGGCAGATTTAAAAAAAGCCAAGGCGTATTTGAATTACAGGCCGCAGTGGAATCTTGAAGACGCTGTATCGGATTATGTAGGTATTATGGAGAAAAAATAAAATGGCGTCTTTAAGAGATATAAGAAAGCATATAAAAGCTGTAAAGAATATAAAAAAAATAACCTATGCTATGAAGATGGTTTCTTCGGCAAGAATTAAGAAGGCGCAAAATCAGATACTCTCATTTAAACCCTATGCCAGTCATCTTGAGGATGTTATAGTATCGCTCAAAAATGAGATGGATGAAGATGATGTGAAAAATTCTAAACTTTACAGGTTTTTAAGGAGAAGTGTTAACACTTTTTCAATGGGGATAGTCGTTGTAAGCGGAGATAAGGGCTTGTGCGGCTCTTTTAATAATTCTATTATAAATTCAGCGGTAAAGTTTATAAAACAGAATAAAGAAAAAAAAATATATCTTATAACGGTAGGTAAAAAATCAACGGATTTCTTTAAAAAAATAAAAGATATGGAGGTTTATTATCAAACTTATAACATATTCCCGAAAGTTAATTATATTCATTCTTCTCTTATAACTTCCAAGATAATAGAGATGTATGATAAATACAATCTTGATGAGGTAAGATTGATATACAGCGAATTTAAAAGTATGGTTAAACAGGAAATAAAGAATATAACCCTTTTGCCCGTCATAGATTATATAGAAGAAAATTATTCTGAAAGATTATTTGAGGATTTTTATTTTGAGCCGCAAAAAAAGGAACTTCTTGAAAATCTCATACCAAAATATATAAATGTTAATATTTTTAGAATGCTTCTTGAAAATCAGGCATCGGAGCTTGCGGCAAGGATGAACGCTATGGAGTTGGCAAGCAAAAATGCCGGGGAATTGATAGAAGAACTTACTTTGAGGATGAATAAATTGAGACAGGCGCAGATAACAACGGAGTTGAGTGAGATAGTAAGCGGAGCCAACGCTATATCTTAAAGAAGAAAGTAAGAAGGTGAGTGGACGGCTCACGGCTCACAGCAAGAAGTGAGAATCGTGAGAGATGTTGGATTATGGATGATGAATTAAAAGTGGTGGCTTGTAAGTAGGGGGCTGGGGGATGGGGACTTGGGATTGGGGAATCCCCTTTACTCCCCCTTTGGAAAAGGGGGAAAATAAAAGGGGGATTTGTAGCGGCACCTGCCTGCCGTCGCGCAAGAAAGCAACGCATCGTCAGGCAGGGAGCGAAGCTCTGCAGAGGCAAAGATAGCGCTTCCTGCCTGACGGCAGGCAGGCGTCGGAGAGTTGTTTTGCAAGGATGAATCTTGCCCTACAAAAATTTTAAATTCTAAGGAGAGATTATGAATGAGGGTAAAGTTGTTCAGATAATAGGACCGGTTGTTGATATAGAATTCTCAGGAAAACTGCCTAATATATTTAACGCAATTGAGATAAAATTTAATATCAGAGAATTAGAGAATAAACTTGTATGCGAGGTTGCACAGCATATAGGAGATAATATTGTAAGGACTATATCGCTCGGACCAACCGATGGACTTTATAAGGGAGCGGTCGCTATAGATACTGGTTCTCCGTTAAAGGTTCCAGTTGGTGAGTCCTGCCTTGGAAGGGTTTTAAATGTCCTTGGAGAGCCGGTAGATTACAGAGGCCCTGTAGAAACAAAAGAGTATATGCCCATTCACAGGGAATCGCCTAAATTTACAGAGCAGAAGACGACCCCTGAGATTTTTGAAACGGGTATAAAAGTAATAGACCTCCTCGCTCCTTTTATGAAGGGAGGAAAAATTGGACTTTTCGGCGGGGCAGGGGTTGGCAAGACGGTTATAATAATGGAGTTGATAAACAATGTAGCAAGACAGCATCACGGCTATTCCGTTTTTGGAGGGGTTGGAGAGCGAAGCCGTGAAGGTAACGATTTATGGCTTGAAATGCAGGAGGCAAAGCTTTCAGATGGTTCTCCTGTTCTTTCAAAAACCGCTCTTGTTTACGGACAGATGAACGAACCACCGGGTGCAAGAGCGAGAGTTGGTCTTACCGCTTTAACTCAGGCGGAGTATTTCAGGGATGTTAAAGGACAGGATGTCCTTTTATTTATAGATAATGTTTTCAGATATGTTCTTGCTAACTCTGAAGTTTCTGCATTGCTTGGAAGAATGCCGTCGGCGGTGGGTTATCAGCCGACATTAACGACTGAAATTGGCTGGCTTGAGGAAAGAATAACCTCCACAAATAAGGGCTCTATTACATCTATACAGGCGGTTTATGTCCCTGCCGATGATCTTACTGACCCGGGAGTCGCGAATGTATTCTCGCATCTTGACGCGACCGTAGTTCTTTCAAGACAGATTGCCGAACTTGGCATATATCCGGCTGTTGACCCGCTTGATTCAACTTCAAGGATACTTGACCCTAAAATAATAGGCGATGATCATTATAAGATTGCAAGAGGAGTTCAAAAGATTTTGCAGAGATATAAAGAGTTGCAGGATATTATCGCAATTCTTGGAATAGAAGAATTAAGCGATGAGGATAAATTAATAGTTTATAGAGCGAGAAAGATTCAGAAATTCCTTTCTCAGCCATTCTTCGTTGCACAGCAGTTCACCGGAAGAGAAGGAAAATATGTTCCACTTTCCGAGACAATAAGAGGATTTAAAGAAATACTTGAAGGTAAGTTGGACGAGGTTCCTGAACAGTACTTCTATATGGCTGGAAATATAGATGAAGTAAGATCTAACTGTAAAAAGGTATGAAAAAACTGAACCTTACAATACTCACTCCCGAGAGAGTTATAGTTGAAAATATCCCAGTGGAGTCAGTAACGATTCCTGCCTGGGATGGGGAGATGAGTGTTTTATACAACCATATCCCTTACATTGCTCAGCTAAGAGAAGGAGTAATGAAATACAGAGACGGAGATAGGGAGGAATATTTTGGAGTTTTCTGGGGTTTTTTTGAGGTTTATAAAAATAATGTTATAATACTTGCCGAGGAGGCAAAACTCTCCAAGGAAATAGACGAGGAGAAAACAAGACAGGAGTATCAAAGAATAAAAGACGCTATGGTTTCCAGAGACAAAAAACAGAATCTTGAGGATCTTGAGATAGAACTTAAGAAGACGATAGTAAATCTTAAACTCTACGGCAAAATTAAAAAACACAAAAAAGAGTTTTAATAATGAAAATAATAACATTTATAATATTTTCAATCATCTTAGATTTTAATCTATTTTCTGATGAAATCTATATAGTTGAAAGCGTTCCGCTTGAAACGGTTTACGGCTCTTCTCTGACGCTTAGAACCTATGATGTATGGAATGATATGATATCATCGGCGACTAAAACGATAGATTTTGAGGAGTTTTATATTGAAAACAAGAAAGACGAGGATTTATATAATATTATGGGCATTGTTTTAAGAAAAGCGAAACAGGGGATTAAAATCAGGATTTTAATTGAAAAAGCGATGATGAAAACGAGTTATGAATATATTAAAGCGCTTGAAAAAGAAAATATAGAAATCAGGGTCATAGATTTTAAAAAATTATACGGCGGGATTCAGCATTCCAAATTTTTTATAGTTGATAATAGGGACTTATTTGTTGGAAGCCAGAATCTTGACTGGCGCTCTCTAACTCATATACATGAACTCGGGGTTAGAATAAAGAGCGAAAAAGCCGCTTCGGAACTCTTAGATTTATTTAATTATGATTTTGAGGTTTCAAAGGATTATAATAAAAAGGACTCTTTAAAGATAGAATCTAAATTATCCTGTCCCAATTTTTCGCAAGCGAAATTAAATGGTAAAGATGTATCTTACTGTTTCGCTTATTCCCCCGAAGGCGGCGGGGATTATAAATCAGAAATAGCCGAGATAATAGATCTTATAAGAAACTCCAAAAAAAATATATACGCTCAGGTTATGACATACTCAGATAAAAATAAATTCTATCTTATAAAGAACGAGTTGATAAAAGCGGCGAAAAGAGGGGTTAAGGTAAAAATTATATTTTCTGACTGGGCTGTAGGGAAAAAGACAAAGGATAAGATGATAAAAAAACTTTTAAATGATGGAATTGAGATTAAAATTTCTTCTATTCCGCAGTATTCTAAGGGCTATATTCCGTATTCTCGAGTTGAACATCTCAAATATATAATCGTAGATGACGAGTATTTTTTGATAAGCACATCTAACTGGGGTTATGATTATTTTTATGAAACAAGAGGAGTATCTGTTTTAATAAAGGGAAGCGAAGCCGTTAGAATTGCTAATGATATATTTAATACTGACTGGAATTCTCCTTATGTTCAGTATTTTAACCCCTCAAAACGATACGTTCGCTAAAGAAGGAATAAACGGGGTTCTCTTTTGACATAATATCTGGTTAACATAAGTTAACCAAGAATTATAGTGTATCTAAAATTCACTTAACCCATTTTACAATAGAAGAGATAATATAATAATTGTTTGTAACTGGTAAAACTGGTAGCTCATAGTTGGGAACTCAGGGCTGGGGGCTCGTAAATCCCCCTTTCTTAATTCCCCCGACGCTCCGACGTAACGTCGGAGCAGGTGACGTCGGAGGGGAAGAAAAAGGGGGTTCTTACGAATTAGGCTGGGACTTCCAAATGTAAAAAAGGGACAGGCTACTTTTTTCAAATTTACAATGATTTATTTCTTATGAATCATTCAATACAAACTCTAAAACTGAAATATAAACCAAAACTTGAAAAATATAAAAAATACGATAAAGCGCTTAACAGAATACTCTGGATTCTGAACCGCTTGCAAGACAAGGAGTATGTAAAAGTCAGTGAACTTGCACAGGAGCATTGGATAAAAAGTCAATGTCTCCCAAATAATATTATATCAGATAAAAACTCTGTCGCCGAAATCTTATGCGCAAAGTT
>Ga0078972_1008022_pt1 | contig 22663 bp, 19 predicted proteins | sample YelNatPaOPGAMG01_FD_67568 | JGI IMG/M metagenome (GOLD analysis project Ga0078972, IMG submission 67568) | Hot spring thermophilic microbial communities from Obsidian Pool, Yellowstone National Park, USA - OP-RAMG-01 (SPADES assembly) (version 2) | ecosystem: Environmental > Aquatic > Thermal...
AATATGATTTTACTACACATTTTATTGAACTTGCAGGACAGGTTAACATTCGTATGCCTGAGTTTGTTGTTGAAAAGGTTGTTGATGAGTTGAACAAAAGAAAAAAATCTATATATGGTGCGAAAGTTTTAGTTTTAGGGTTGTCTTATAAAAAAGATATTGGAGATCCGAGAGAATCGCCATCGTTTAAAATTATTGAACTTTTAGAAAAAAAGGGTGCAAAGGTTGACTATAACGACCCTTATATTCCTGAGACACCTAAGATGCGTAAGTTTAGGTTTTATAAAAAATCAGTTTCTCTTGATAAAAATGTTATAAAAAAATATGATTGTGTAGTAATTGCAACAGACCATTCTTGTTATGACTACAAGATGATTGTAGATAATGCAAAGTTGATAGTTGACACAAGGAATGCTATTTTTAATAATTTAAAGAAAAATTTTAAAAATGTTGTTAAAGCGTAATTTGGGTTTAAATCTGTAGTGGTCGGATTTATCCGACCCCGCAACTTGTGGGATAGTTGTCTCCCGCAATTTGTGGGATTGCATAAGATAATTATTGTAGGGCAATGCTTTAGCATTGCTTGTTGTCTGCAAACCTAAAATCCCGCAATTTGCGGGATAAAGGTTTGCCCTACAAAATTGATTAAAATTGTTTATGAAATTTTTGCATAAAAGTTTAGCAGAGGGAAGGTGGTTTGAACTATCTTTTATAGAACAGATGGCGAATATTGGTAGTGAGGTTGAAAGGGCTATTTTGCATAAAAATAAGGGTAATAAAGAATATATGTTTAAAGATATTGAACGTGCGTTAGAACTTTTGTATTTAACTATTGAAGATGAGAAAAATAAAATTCATCTTAAAGAACTTACTCGGCTTAGGGAGTTTCTGATAGATTATTTTTATTTTGATAATATCTATAATTCTTCAGATGAGTTTTTTAAAAAGTATTTTTATTATTTCTTTTTTGCCGCAAGGAAAAATTTTTAATTTATGATTATATTGTTTAGTATTTTGCTAATAATCATTGGGTTGTTGTATTTTTATTTTCCTAATGCAATAATAAAATTTTGTGAGTTTGTTAATAAGCATATTTTTAATGAAAGAGTTGTTGTTTTATATGGTAAAAAGATCGGGTTGATATTTATTCTGTTTGGACTTTTGATTTTTGCTGTTAATATAAGATATAAATTTAGTAAAAACAAGTTATATTCAGCATATAAAAGTTTTTATTCAAGAAATTTTGTGTCAGCAGAGAAGGTTTGTTTAGATTTGTTAGTAGAACAACCTAAAAATGTTGATGCTTTGGAGTTGTTGGGCAAAATTTATTTGGCTCAAGAAAAATATAATCTTGCAAAAAATATTTTTTTAAAAGCAAAGAGTTTAACTACACAGAAGAAGAGACAAAAGATTATTGATAGGTATATTGAATTGATAGATTATAAAATAGATTCTATGAAAAAAAGTATGAAAAGGACAGAAAATTAGCCACTGAGGGCACCGAAGGCACTGAAAAATATAAGATTAACCACGGATGGACACGAATGAATTTATCCCGCAACTTGCGGGATAGTTGCCAGCCTTGGTTGGCTATATTAGTTCAATGATTAATTAGTGTTTTGTAGCGGTCGTATTGAATTATTGTAGGGCAAGGATTTATCCTTGCAAAACAAATCAACCTTGAAAGGTTGCCCTACATTGTTTTATACATTTTGTTATTCATATGTTGTAGGGCAAGGTTTTCCGCCAGAGGCGCCCGCATCTGTAATGGTTCAGAATTTTGGTAACAATTTTGCGACTTGTTTAAGTTTATCTAAAGGTGTCTGTGTCGTAGTTGGAATCCTTCCCGCATACTGCGGGATTGAGGGAAAAAATCCCGAACGAGTTCGGGCTTCCAAAAACTGTTACCAAAATAGTGAGCAGTTACACTGCGGGCAGGGACTGCCTCAGGCATGTATCCGTGCAAATATAGGTTCAATTCAGTGTATTCAGTGGTTTCAGTGGCAAAATATGAAATTATAGAAGAAAATTTCAAAGGACCAATTAAAAAAAATGAATATAGATTCTCAAACAAAACTTTTAGGTATTATAGGTTATCCAATAAAACACTCTCTATCTCCAATTTTGCACACAACTTTAGCAAAAAATTATGGTTTAAATTTTGTTTATCTTGCATTTGAAGTTCCTCCACAAAAGTTTAAATATATAAGAGAGTGTATTCTCACATTGAATATTAGGGGTTTAAATGTTACAATTCCTTATAAAGAAAAAATTATGCATTATTTAGATGAGATTGACGAAAAAGCAAAAGAAGTTGTGGCGGTTAATACAATAGTTAACAGAAACAACAAACTTTTTGGATATAATACAGATATCTATGGGTTTGAAAAATCCTTAGAAGGTGTGTCATTAAAAGGTGAAGATGTTTTGGTTTTAGGTTGTGGTGGTGTAAGTAAAGCGATAGTTTGTGGTCTGAAAGATTTTAGTATAAGAAAGATTTTTGTTTATGATATTGATGAGAATAAAATGTCACAGATGAAGAAAAAGTTTGGTAAGATTGTAAATTGTATAAAAAGTTCACAGATAAAAGATGTTTTAGAAAAAGTAAAATTGGTTGTTAATGCTACACCATTGGGTATGAAAGAAGGTGATTTACCTCCTGTTGAGCTTGGTTGGATTAAAAAGGAACATATTGTTTATGATGTTATCTACAATAGAGAAACAGAGTTAGTAAGTTATGCTAAAAAATTGGGTTGTAAAGTTATTGATGGTAAAGCGATGTTTGTTTATCAAGCAGAGCAATCATTTTTTTTGTGGACAGGTGTAAGACCTGATACAAAAATTATGTTTGAAATAATTGGTTTGAAATAATTTTATGGATGCTGCAACAAAGATTTTTATATTTCTTTTGATAATTTCATTGCTCTTCGGTACAGTAGTTATTTTGTCTCATCCAGATTATAGGGTAAAAAATATATATCAAACAAATAGCAGATACTATCCGCAGATTAATGATGAGAGTATAAGTAAGGATTTTAAAAAGATTTTTGAAAGAGTAAAATAATGTTTTTAAGAGAAAAAATTGCAAAGTGGTTAGAATTGATAACTCCCATATTGTGGTTTTTTGTTGTTGGTATTGGTTTTGGAATTTTAGGTTTTAATTCTGATTTAGTAGTTGGATATTTTTTAAAGTTTAAAACAATTTTTTTATTTTTTTTCTTAGGGTTTTTTGTTATTTCAATTTTCTTACCTTCAAAGATTTTCCTTCCTAATTTAAGTTATAAAAGATTGTTTTTAATTCTTGCGAGTTTTTGTTTTGGAGTTTTTTGGTATATAAAAACAGCAACTTATTTTTCACCGACTCATCTCACTTTGCAGGAAAATGGGAAGCATAAATTTATAACTTCAGATATCTCAAAACCTGTTATTATCTATGGAACAATTATCTCTGATCCTGATATAAGGGAAGATTCAACAAATATTGTTATTAAACCTGATATTATAGAGATAAATCCTGAAAGATATACTATTGAACTTGATACAAGTAATGCAAAAGTTATTGTTGAGAAAGAGTGGGTGGTTAGGGTTATTGATGGTGATACTTTTGTGACAAAAAGTGGGCAAAAGGTTCGTCTTATGGGGATAAATGCGCCAGAGTTAGGACAGCCAAAAGCAGATGATGCTACTCAGTTTTTGGCTAAAAAAGTATTAAATAAAGAAGTTGAGTTAGTAATTCAAGAAGATTATATTTTTGATGTTTATGATAGGGTTTTGGCTGTAGTTTTAGTTGATGGTGAAAATATAAATAAGCTTTTGTTAGATGAAGGGCTTGCTGAAATTTATGATGATCCTAATATAAGGATTATTCAGAGACAGAAGTATGGAGAAAAAATAAAAATTAAATATGGAAGTGGGCTTATAAGAGCAAAGGTTATGCCTACGATAGGAGATTATTACTTTGAGCTAAACTATGGAGATTATGTGAAAATTGTCTCACCATTGATGTTGCCAAGAAAAGCAACAAATCCTGCTGGGTTTGATTATAGGAAATATTTGAATACGAGGGGGATTTATGCTGTCACAAAGACATTAAGGAGTCCACAAGATATAGAGTATAAAGGTGTTGGTAAGTTAAATTTGTTTGTAAAATTATCTTATGTTTTAAGAAAAAGATTGTTGTTGACTATTAGGAAAACAGTGCCTTATCCACAAAGTGCGTTTTTAGGTGGAGTTACATTGGGATATCGTGGTGGTGTACCACAAAAAATCAGAGAACAGTTTCAAGCAACTGGTGTTGCGCATGTTTTAGCATTGTCCGGGCTTCATACAGGTTTTATTGCTGCATTACTTTTAATCATCTGCAATATATTTAGAATAAAATCAGTTTTAAGATTTGTTTTGGTAAGTATTGCTTTATCTATTTTTGTTGTTATGACAGGTGCTTCACCTGCGACTGTGCGTTCTGCGTTGATGTTTTGTATAGGTCTTTTTATGTATGATGTTTTAAAGCTATCTTTGAAGAATAGTTCAAGGATAACTATCGTTATTGCTGCTTGTATAATTTTGTTTTTTAATCCGAGGTTGTTACCTGATGCATCTTTTGTATTATCTTTTATGGCTGTTTGGTCTTTAGTATATGTAAGTCCTTTTGTGGAAAGTATTTTGTTATATTCAAAATCTAAGTTTATACACCAATTTGTGACATTTCCTTTATTTTCTATTGTAACAGGTATGACAATGATTTCTTTATTTGGAGGGATTTTGCAGGAGGTTTCTTTAGTAAAGAAATTTTTTCCGTTTTTGATGTTAATTCCTTCTTTGAATAGTCTATTTCCTAAATGGTTTAATATTCCTAATTCAAAGTGGTTGTATAAAGGTGAGTTCTTTTTGTTATCTTTAGCATTTTATATTTGTGGTGTAGTTGTTCATTATTTATATTCTTTATCAGGTAAGATGTTGGTAAAGGATATGAGGTCAAATTTAACTCTCCGTGGATTATTACAGTTTGTTTCAGCACAGGTTGCTATCCAAATTGGTATGATGTGGCCATTGTCAAGTATTTATTTTTATAGATTTCCTATAGCTGGGTTTTATGCAAATTTTTTAGCAATACCGCTTATTGGTTGGATTGTACAGTTAGGTTGGATTGCTGGTTTAATAGATTTGTTTTTTAGTTTTTTTTCATCATTGTTGGGGATAAGGTTTATTTCAGAAATTGGTTTAAATATTGCATTGATTATAAATGCGTTTAATAATCAATTGTGCCAAGCTTTTTTGGGTATGGCGAAGACATGGGGTGAGTTTGTCCCTTATCCATATGTGGAGATGTTTAGTTATAGGTTGTTGGTTTTGTGGTATTTTGTGTTGTTAGCAGTTATATTTAAAGAAAAAATTATAAATTTTTTTAAAAAATTTGAATTAAAAGCAGTAATTTTTTTGATTTTAATTTTAAGTTTAGGATTTTATTATTTTGTCTATCCAAAATTTGGTACAAAAAAAGAAGTTGAGATTGTATTTTTTGATGTAGGTTTTGGAAATTCAGTTTTAGTTAAGACGCCAAAGAAAAATATTTTGATAGATACAGGTCCGCCTGGACCTCCTGGGTGGTCTGCTGCAGAGTCAGCGATTTTACCTTCACTTACAAAGTATGGAATAAAAAAGTTGGATAGTGTTATTATAACCTCAATTAAGCCACAGTGTTTAGGAGGTGCAATTTATATATTGTCTAATTTTAGAGTTGATAAGTTGTACCTGCCAAGAAATTTTCTTAGTTGTTTAGATTTTACATTTTATGATTTTATTGAAAAACAAAATTTGTGGTATTATATGACAAACCCGTATGTTTATGAACTGACTGGATTGTTTGTAGAGAATTATAAGTTGTCAAAATTTTTAAAAGATTATCATGGAAATGTGGAGGTTGTTTCTTTAGATGAAGAGGTTGTTGATGATGAAAATATAGAGAATAAAAGTTTTAAAGTTGTGATTTTGTCTTCAGAAAAAGTTTCAAATACAACTGATGAGATAGGAAACAATTCTTTATGTGTTAAAATTTCTTATGGAGACAAATCAATATTGGTTGCTCCCCAGTTAGGAGTAGAGTTACAGGATAAGTTAGTTTTAAAATTCAAAGATAGATTAAAATCAGAAATTTTTTTAATTCCACAAAATGGCAATTTTTCTGCATTCAATGAAAAGTTTGTAAAAATTGTTTCGCCAGAGATTGCTATATGTCAATATGGTTGGACCAATCAGAGGATTGGGTTTTTTCCAAAAACTTTTGTTTTCTCGACACAGAAAAAATATACAGATTTAGGTGTTAAGTTTCTTAGAACAGATTATGTTGGTGCGGTGATATTTAATTTTGTTGGTAAGAAGTATTGGTATAATACTACTGTTGCTGAGGAAGAGCAGAGGTTGTATTTATCTTCCGATGTTGGTGAGTAAGAAAGTAAAAAAGAGTATAAAGTTCAAAGTATAAAGTTAGAAGATATACGAGCTTATGAAATATTATTCAAGAAGTGGGTTAAATTTAGATTTTATTGATTTGGTTTTTAAAGGGATTAAGAAGTTGTTTAGTTTTATAAAGTCAATTTTTGTACCCAAAATAGTTTTTACTTTAAGTAGAGTTAATGATTTGCAGTCTTGTGGTTTGAAGTACAAATTTAAGTATTACTACAATCTTGAGGAGATTTTGCTAAAAGAATATCCACAGGGTATGATTGGTCAGTTAATTCATAAGTATATATATCACATTTTGAGAAAAGAGATAAAGTTTGATAAGGATTATCTTTTAGAGGTTGTTATGGGGAATATTGTTGAAAAATATACTGATTTAACTGAAGAAGATAAAGAATTTCATAAGAAAAACATACAGAAGATGTTTGAGAATTTTCATAGTTGGTATTCAAAAAATAATGCTGAAGTTTTTGAAGTGAATTATGATGTAAGTGTTAAATATGAGGGTTTTATTTTGAAAACAAAGTGTGATTGTATATTAAAACACGATGATTCTACATATGATATAATAGATTTTGTTACAAGTAAGAAAAATTTGTCATCTGAATTTTTGGCTTATGATTTTGATACCAACTTCCAATATTTTGTTTTATCTAAGTTTTTTGAAGAAAAGAAGAAAAATTTTAGATTCTTTAAGTTTTTCTTGCCATATGATAATTTTGTAGAGTTTTTACCTGATTGGGCACAACAAAAGGAAACAGAGAAAATTATATTTGACTTATATGAACAGTTAAAAAATAAAGAGTTTGAATTACATAAAGGACCTATTTGTGGTTGGTGTGGATATTATGATATTTGTCCTGGATGGAAAGTAGAGAGGGAGGGAGATAAACAAAAAGGTATTGAGCCTGTTGCTCCTAATACAACCTTGTTTCGTATAGCAAGGGAGACACAAGGTAAGATGGCTTTATCTTATTCAAAGATGTCTATGTATGTTCAATGTCCAAGAAGGTATAGATTGTGTTATTTAGATAGAGTTGGTGTAAAACCCCAAGGATTTTTTTCTATTGGTTCTACAATACACAATGCTTTAGAGTTGTTTTATAAAATAAAACCGACAAAGGGAGCAAAGGAACCTCCTTTAGAAGAACTTCTTAGGTTATACGAAGAATGTTGGATCTCTGCAGGATATAAAACTCCACAAGAAGAAAAGGAATATTTTGAAAATGGTAAAGAGTGGTTGATAAACTACTACAATAAATTTGTAAAGGACAAATTTATTACAGCGTATGCTACAGAAGAATATTTTGAGTTGCCAATTGGTAAAAATACGCATGTTATGATTGGTTATATAGATAGAATCCAAAAAGATCCAGATGGAAGTTTTGAAATACTTGATTACAAAACAGATCCCAAAGTGAGATCACAACAAGAGGTTGATAATGATTTACAACTTACAATCTATTATTGGGCATTAAAGAATAGAGGTATTGAAGCAAAACAATTAGGGCTTATTTTTATCAGATTTGGAGAAATTGTATATACCAAAAGGACACAAAGAGATATTGAGGTTTTAGACGAGTATGTTAAAGAAGTAGCAGATAAAATGTGGCAAGATGGCGAGAAGTATGTGAATCTTAAAAAAGAATATGAAGAAAAAAATGTTCCTATACCTGAGGAAAAAATAGAAGAAATATTTCCTTCAAAGATAAATAAATACTGTGGGGGTTGTGATTATTTAAGAGGTTGTCCTAAGGAGAATTTAATAAAGACGGAGTATAAAGATAAACTTTTGTTTGAGGTGACAGAGACAGGAGAGGTTAAAGATAAAGATATTGATGTAAAAGAAATAGAAAAAAGCGAAGAAGAGTAAGAAGGCGAAAGTTTGGGGTAGGATATGCAGAGTAAGAAGTATTGGCAAAGAAAGTATGTAAAACAGTTGGAGGAAAAGTTACATTCTGGTGAGAAATTTATTTTTGGTGATAGAATTATAACTGTTGTAGTTTTTATTATTTTTTTAGTTTTAGGAGCTTTTGTATTAAACAAAATTTCTCACCAAGTAAGATTAAATAATCAGACAAAATTAGATTTTAGCAGTAATGAAATTTTAAAAGTTGTTTTTTTTGATGTAGGTCAAGGAGATTCTTCTCTTATTTCTTATAAAGATAAAAATATACTCATAGATGCAGGTGCTGGTAAGGATATGGTTATACAAGAATCTGAACCTGGGAAAGTTGTTTCTGAAATTGATGTCGGAGCCGAGATAATTGTGCCATATTTGAAAAAAAATAATGTAGTTCTTGAAGGAATAATAATTTCTCATCCACATTCTGACCATTTTGGTGGGCTATTGAGTATCTTTAATGCAGAGTTTTATCCAAAATGGTACATAGACAATGGTTTTTTAACTTCTCATCCAGTATATTATGAAATATTACATATAGTTAAGAAAAAACAAGTTGTTTATAAAGTAGCAAAACCAGAACAAAAAATTGAGATTGATAAAGATTTGTATATTGAGATTTTAGCTCCTGTAAATGAATATAAGTCAGAGATAGTAGATAGGGCTGTAAACAATTCTTCAGTTGTTTTGAAACTTGTGTATAAAAATTTTTCTGTATTATTTTGTGGAGATATAGAGATATTTGCTGAGATGGATTTGCTTGAGTATAAAGATAGACTAAAATCTAAAATTTTAAAAGTTCCTCATCATGGCTCCTTTACTTCAACATCTTTACCATTTTTAGATAAAGTTTCGCCTGAGGTAGCGATAATATCTTGTGGTAAAGGTAATCCTTTTGGACATCCTCACCAGGAGACCATTGAGAAATTAAAAAATAAGAAAATCTCTATTTACAGAACTGACCAAAATGGAATGATTACTATTCTCACCGATGGAATAGATTATAAAGTTATCACAGAAAGAGAATATTAGGAAATTTTGTTGAATTAAAATCCTAAATTTTATATTTAAAACTTAATCTGTTAATTTATTAGTAGGAGAGTATTTTATGAAGTTGAATTTGATAGAAAAGATTGTTTTATCTCATTTAGTTGGCAAAAAAAAGTTTTTGCCTGAACCTTTAGAACCGGTCAAGATTAAAGTTGACCAAACACTTACACAGGATGCTACTGGTACAATGGCTTATTTACAGTATGAAAATATTGTTGAGGATAGAAAAGATAAAAAAGTAAAAGTTTCTTTAGCAGTTTCATATGTTGACCATAATACACTACAACCTACATTTGAAAATTCTGATGATCATAGATATTTACAAACAGTTGCAGCAAAGTATGGTATAATATTTTCTCCTGCAGGAAATGGTATCTGCCATCAACTTCATCTTGAAAATTTTGCAAAACCAAAACAGGTTTTGTTAGGTTCTGACAGCCATACTCCAACATCCTCTTCAGTAGGTATGTTAGCTATAGGTGTGGGTGGGCTTGAGGTTGCTTGTGCTTTAGCTGGAGAACCTTTCACACTTAAGATGCCATATGTGGTTAATATAATTTTGAGAAATAAACTTAAGGAATATGTTTCTGCTAAAGATGTGATTTTGTTTTTGTTAAAAAAGTTTAGTGTTAAAGGTGGGATAAATAAAGTTTTTGAATATACAGGAGATGGAATAAAGACATTGTCAGTTTATGATAGATCAACGATTACTAATATGGGTACAGAATTGGGACTTACATCCTCAATCTTCCCATCAGATGAAGTTACTAAAAAATTTTTCAAATTTCAAAATAGGTTGAAAGATTTTGTATATTTTTATCCTGATGAGGGATGTAAGTATGATGAAACTTATGAGATAGATTTGTTAGAAATAGAACCATTGGTTGCATGTCCACATTCGCCTGATAATGTAGTAAATGTAGATGAAGTTGAAGGTCTTGAAGTGAATCAAGTTTGTATTGGAAGTTGTACAAATTCTTCAATAAAAGATATGATATTTTTTGCAAAGATGTTAGAGAATAAAAAAATAAATCCAAATGTTTCAGTAGTGGTTTATCCTGGTTCAAAGCAAGTAATTTTGCTTTTAGAAAAACTTGGTCTTTTAGAAAATATTTATAAATCAGGTGCGCGTTTGATGGAGCCGGTTTGTGGTGCATGTATAGGACAGGGTCAAGCACCACAAAGTGGAGGTGTTTCTGTGAGAACTTTTAATCGTAATTTTGAAGGACGCTCTGGTACAAAAGATGCTAAGGTATATTTAACTTCTGTTGAGGTTGCAACTGCTTGTGCAATATATGGGAAATTTGTCAATCCTAAAAAGTTGGGAAAATATCCTAAAATACAGATTCCTAAAAGAAACATTTTTAAACCAAATTTTATTTATCCACCTAAGAATTCACAAAATGTAGAGGTTTTTTTTGGTCCAAATATAAAACCTTTGCCTAAATTTGAACCATTAGAAGATAATCTTATATTATATGTTGCAAAAAAATTTCCTGATAACATATCAACAGATGATATTTTGCCTGCTGGAACAAAAATTTTATCTCTAAGGTCAAATATTCCTGCTATTAGTGAGTATATGTTTTATAATAAATATCCTGATTTAATTTCAAATATAAAAATTTTAAAATCTGAAGGGAAAAACCTTGTTTTTATTGCTGGACAGAATTATGGTCAAGGTTCTTCAAGGGAACATGCTGCAATTGTGCAGAGGTTTAACAATATAAGAGTTGTTGTTGCTAAGTCATTTGCGAGGATACATAAAAATAATCTAATAAATTTTGGTGTTATTCCTTTAGAGTTTTTAGATGAAAAAGATTATGATGAAGTTTTAGAAGGTGAAGAGATTGTTGTTGAGAAAATAAAGTCGCAGCTTAAATCAAAAGATAAAATTGTTGATTTAAAGTTGACAAAGAGATCTAAAATTATAAAAGTAAAATTTTCACTTACAGATGAAGAAGTTGAGATTTTGTTTGCTGGTGGTAAATTGAATTTTGTTAAGCAGAGATATTCAAATTTATGAAAAAAGGGCAATGCTTTAGCATTGCTTGTTGTTTTGCAAACCTGAAGGTTTGCCCTACAATTAGATGTGGAATATTTGTTTATTAAAATGTAGGGCAAAGCTTTAGCTTTGCAAAATAAATAACACAATAATAAATAAACATGCTATAAAAAAACGTATCCGATTAAAAAATTTTACCTATGTAGGCCAATATAGATATTTTGTAACTATGTGTACTGATAAAACTGTAGGGCAATGCTTTAGCATTGCAAATAAACAAGTTGTAGAGAAGTTAGTTGAGATATTAAAATTAATTTCCTCACAATATAATTTTAAAGTATGGGTTTATTGTTTTATGCCGGATCATTTACACCTGCTTGTTGAAGGAGAAAAACCAACATCTGACTTTAAAAAATTCATTTCTTTATTTAAACAAGTTAGTGGTTTTTATTACAGTAAAACATTTGGTAAAAGATTATGGCAGATAAATTATTATGAGCATATATTAAGAAAAGAAGAAGTTACAGAAGGTATAGCAAGATATATTTTAGAGAATCCGATAAGAAAAAGATTGGTAGAAGATTTTAAAGAATATCCATTTTTAGGTTCATTTGTATTTGACATAAAAACTTTGTAGGGCAATCCCGCAAATTGCGGGATTGCTTAATTTTTGCAAACCTGAAGGTTTGCCCTACATTTTTATACATTTTTATGAAAAAAGGTTTATTTATAGTTTTTGAAGGTCCAGAGGGATGTGGGAAGACAACCCATGCTAAGCTGGTTTATAAATATCTTGTTAAAAAAGGTTATGATGTTGTTTTAACTCGTGAACCTGGTGGGACAAAAGTTGCTGAATTAATTCGTAAAATTCTTTTGCATAAAGATGTTAGAATTACTCCATTAGCAGAACTTTTGCTTTATGAAGCTTCAAGGGCTCAACATATTGAAGAGGTAATTAAGCCAAATTTGTTGAAAGGTAAAATTGTTATTTCTGATAGATTTGCTGATGCTTCTTTGGTATATCAAGGTTTTGCACGAGGTTTAACAATGGAGTTTGTTAAAAAGATTAATGACATAGTTGTAGATGGTTTTTATCCTGATATAACTTTTATATTAGATGTTGACGCAGAAGAAGGTCTTAAAAGAGTTTTTTTGAGAGCAAAAAAGTTTGATAGGTTAGAAAAAGAAAATTTAAAATTTCATAAAAAAATTAGACAAGGATATTTACAACTTGCTAAAAAAAATAAAAATTATTATTTAATTAACACACAAAACAAAACACTACAACAAGTACATTCTAAAATTGTAAAGATTTTGGAAGAGAAGTATAAATTATGAGTTTAAAAAATGTGTTAGGACAAAAACAGGCAGTTGAATTTTTACTGAATGAGATAAGAACTAATAATGTAAAACATTCTTATATATTTTATGGAGTAAAAGGTGTTGGGAAAAAGTTTACAGCGATAGAATTTGCAAAGTCATTGTTATGTGATAAACCAACTAATGGTTATAGTTGTGATATTTGCTCACATTGTGAAAAAATTTCTAATAATTCCCATCCAGATGTTATAGTTGTGGATACAGATTATCAAGAAAGATTGTTAGGTAAACCGGATAAACAAAAAAATATTAAGATTGATACTATAAGGTATATAAAAGAACAAGCATTTTTAGCTCCATACTTTGGTAAATATAAAATTTTTATAATTGACCAGGCAGAAACATTACAAAAAGAAGCAGCAAATTCTTTATTGAAACTTTTAGAGGAACCACCTAAAAATTGTGTATTTATTCTTATAACTGCATCCTTAGGAGTTTTGCCTAAAACAGTTGTTTCTCGTTGTGAGCTTATTAAATTTTTACCGTTTACAAAAGAGGTGTTGAAGAGCTTGCTGAAGAAAGAAGTAGATGAAGTTGTTTTTAGTTCAATGGAAGATACAATTTATGCTGAAAAAATTGCCGAACTTGAAAAAAATTTACCAAATTTTAATATTTACGAAATACAAGGTCTTGCAGAGGAATTAAAAAAAGATAAGAATTTAGCAAAATATTTTATATGTAGAGTTATAAATAGAATTTTACCAGATGGATTAAAAGAAGAAATTTATGATTTTATTTTAGATTCAGAATCTTATTTGAAAGAATTTAGATATAATATAGATGTAGGGCTTTTAATAGAAACAATATTGTTTAGGATGAGAACACTGTTATGCAACAAAAACTTATTGTAGAGATTAAAGTTAATAATGATGAGATAATTTATGGTGAGAATGTAAATGGGATAGATCTCAAACTTAGTGATAAGGTTGTACTTTATATTGATGGTAGCTATGATATTGGAACAGTTGTTTCTGAGGAAAAACTTTTAGATGTATCTAAAATTGGTAAGAATATTTATAAGATAATAAGAAAGGTAAACGAATACGATTTAAAAAGAATAAAAGAAAACGATTTAAAGGCAGAAGAGGCATATAGGACTATAAAAAATATTTGTCACAGCAATGAGCTACCTATAAAAGTTGTTAAGACATTATATTCTTTTGATAGGTCAAAACTTTATGTCTATTATACTTTAGAGAAACAAGTTGATCTTAAAAAACTTGTTAAAGATTTAGCACATAAATTTAGAACAAGGATAGTTATGAAACAAATTGGACCACGAGATGAAACAAAGTTGTTGGGTGGGATAGGTATGTGTGGTTATGAGTTATGCTGTAAAAGGTGGATAAAAAAGTTTGAGTCAATCTCAGTTGAGATGGCAAGGACACAACAGCTAGCTTTAAATATTCCTAAACTTTCGGGTGTTTGTAATAGGTTAAAATGTTGTCTTTATTTTGAATATGGATTTTATAAAGAATGTGTTGAGAAGTTTCCTAAGGTTGGTAGTAAGGTTAAAACAAAGGATGGAAGGGAAGGTAAGGTTGTAAGTATAGATTGTATTAAAGAGGTTGTAAATGTAGAATTTAGAGAGAATGATGAAACTGTTTTAAAAGCTTTAAGTATTAATGAAATTATACAATGAAAAAATTTTACCTTACAACACCAATTTATTATGTAAATGATGAACCACATATAGGTCATACTTATACAACTGTTATTGCTGATGTAATTTCAAGATATTATAAACTTTTAGGATATAGTGCTTTTTTCCTAACAGGGACAGATGAGCATGGTGCAAAAATTTTTGAAGTTGCAAAGAAAAATAATTTGGAACCAAAAAAATATTGTGATAAAATAGTAGAGAAATTTAAATCTGCTTGGAAATTACTTAATATTGAATATACAAACTTCATTAGGACAACAGATGAATATCATGAAAAAACAGTACAGTTTGTTTTGGAAAAAATTCATAATAATGGAGATATTTATAAATCAAATTATGAAGGACTATATTGTATACAATGCGAAAAATTTATTCAAGAGGACGAATTAGTTGATGGTGTCTGTCCTGACCATAATGTTAAACCAGTACTTTATAAAGAAGAAAATTATTTTTTTAAGTTGTCAAAATATAAAAACGCTATTTTTGAAAAAATAAAAAATAATGAAATAGAAATTTTGCCAGAGGCAAGAAAAAACGAAGTTTTAGGTAAACTACAGGCTGGTTTAGAAGATATTAGTATTTCAAGAAAAACATTAAAGTGGGGAATACCATTGCCATTTGATAGTGAGCAAACTATTTATGTATGGATAGATGCACTTATAAACTATCTCTCCGGAATTGACTATTTTAAATTTTCTAATCTTGAGTTTAACAATAAAGAATTTTGGCCTTGTGATTTACATCTTATTGGGAAAGATATCCTTTGGTTTCACTCTGTTATATGGCCAGCATTGTTGTTATCTTTAAATATTCCTTTGCCTAAAAAAATTTTAGCACATGGATTTTTTACTATAGATGGTAAAAAAATGTCAAAAACACTTGGGAATGTTATAAAACCAGCACAGCTTGTTGAACAATTTGGTGTTGATGCTACAAGGATGCTTATTGTTTCAATGTTTCCTATAGGTGTGGATGGCAATTTTTCTTTATCTGAGATGAAAGATAAATACAACAAAGATTTAGCAGACAATTTTGGCAATTTAGTTTCAAGAACATTTGGTATGTTAAATAAGTATTTTTGTAATAAACTAAAAGCTTCGTTGCCTTCAGAAATTGTGAAACAAGAGATTTTGAACTGTGTCAAAAATTATAAAACTTATTTTGAAAAATTTGAACTGCATAGGGTAACTGAAGTAATTTTAGAACTCACATCTTTTGCAAATAGATATGTGCAAGAAAAAACTCCTTGGATTTTAGCAAAAGAAAATAAAATAGATAAGTTATCACAAGTATTATCTGACCTTTTATATATTATAAAAACATCTTCTATTTTGTTTTTCCCTTTTATGCCTAATATAAGTTTGAAAATACTAAGTTGTTTTAATGAAGATGAAAAAGATTTAAATGAGAACTTCCAAATCCTCCTCCAACAAGGGCAGATTTATATAAAAGCAGAAGAGTTTTCACAACCAGAGATATTGTTTAAGAAAATACAATAATATGAAACAACAAATAGTTTATAAATATAAAGATAATCTTTATCTAAATATAACAAATCGTTGTCCTGTTGTTTGTTCTTATTGTATAAAGTATAAATGGAATATGTTGTTTAGAGGTTATAATTTGAGCCTAAAAAAAGAACCTTCGGTAAGAGATATAATTAGAGATTTGGATAAAAGACTCAAAGAAGAAAAAAGTATAAAAGAAATAGTTTTTTGTGGTTATGGTGAACCACTTATGAGGTTAAATGTTGTTAAAAAAGTATCTATGTGGATTAAAAAAAATTATCCTAATGTGAAAGTTAGGGTTAATACAAATGGACTTGCAGAGACATATAATAAAATTAATGTTTGCAAAGAGCTAACTGGTTTGGTTGATAAAATATCTGTTTCTTTGAATGCACATAATGAAAAAGTTTATAATTCTCTTCATAAAACAAAGATAAAATCACCTTTTAAGAAAATTATTGAGTTTGTAAAACAGGCACAGAAATATATTCCTGAGGTTGTAGTTACAACAATAAAACATCCTGAGATTGATGTTGAAAAAGTAAGACAGATAGCAAAAAAATTAGGTGTGAAATTTAAGAAGAGGAAGTATCTTAATAGTTAATAGTTCATAGTTAGGTTAGAGTGATTATTTTTTCTTTTCTTTTTTGACTTTTTCTAATACTTCAGGTAAGATTTCGTCCATATGCTTTACAGGTATAAGTTCTATTTTATCTTTCACATATTGAGGGACTTCTTCTAAATCTTTTTCATTCGCTTTTGGAAAAAAAACTTTTGTTATTCCATCTCTATATGCCGCAATGAGTTTTTCTTTTAAACCACCTATAGGAAGAACTCTTCCTTGTAGTGTAACCTCCCCTGTCATTGCGATTCCAGGTTTTACTTTTCTTTTTGTAACAATTGATGCTATAGCTGTTGCTATAGCGACACCAGCAGATGGTCCATCCTTAGGGATTGCACCTTCTGGGATGTGTATATGTAAGTCATATTTCTTAAAAATTTCACTATTTATTTTCAATTTTTCTGCTATTGATTGAATATAAGATAAAGCAGCACGAGCAGACTCTTGCATTATCTCACCAAGTTTTCCTGTAAGTATTAGTTTTCCACTGCCTTTGAATAAAGCAGCCTCTATTGTTAAAATTTCTCCTCCATATTCTGTCCAAGCAAGACCTGTTACAACACCTACATTGTTTGGAGAAACAGTTTCTTTTATAAATTTTGGTGGTCCTAAATATTTATGTAAATTATCTTTTGTTATGACAACATTTCCATTTGATTTTTTTTCTTCCTCTTCTTGTAAAGAAATTTCTTTTAGTGCTTTTCTTATTACATTTGCTATTTCTCTTTCTAAATTTCTAACACCTGCTTCACGAGTATATTTATCTATTATTTCTTTTATTGCCTCATCAGTAAATTCTATTTCTGATTCTTTAGCTCCATGGTTTTTAAGTTGCTTAGGTATTAAATATCTCTTTGCAATCTGAAGTTTTTCTTCCCAGGTATAACCAGAGAAGTGAATTATTTCTAATCTATCTAATAATGTTGGAGATATTGTGTATGTAGTATTTGCTGTACAGATAAACATTACATCAGATAAATCAAATTCAACATCTAAATAGTGGTCAACAAAACGGTAGTTTTGTTCCGGGTCTAAGACTTCAAGTAAAGCAGCAGATGGGTCACCTCGCCAGTCAACACCCATTTTATCAATTTCATCAAGTAGAAATACAGGATTTTTTGACTTTGCTTTTCTCATCCACTGAATTATTCTTCCTGGTAAAGCGCCAATGTATGTCCTTCTGTGTCCACGGATTTCTGCTTCATCTCTAACTCCACCAAGTGAAACGGAAACAAAATTTCTTCCTAATGCACGGGCAATAGATTTTGCAATTGAAGTTTTACCAACTCCAGGTGGACCTACAAAACATAATATTGGCCCTTTTAATTTCTTTACTCTTTTTAATACAGCAAGATATTCAATAACCCTTTCTTTGACTTTTTCTAAACCATAGTGGTCTTCATCTAAAATTTGTTTTGCTTTATGAATATTTAAAACATCTTGTGTTTTTACACTCCAAGGAAGTGATATTAACCAGTCTAAATATGTCCTTACAACAGTTGCTTCTGGTGAATAAGGCATCATTTTCTCAAGTCTGGAAAGTTCTTTTTCTGCAACTTCTTCTACTTCTTTTGGCATCTTTGCCTGTTTTATTTTTTCCTTTAATTCATCAATTTCTTTAGCAAAATCATCCTTTTGTCTCAATTCTCTTTGTATTGCCTTCATCTGCTCAGTCAGATAATACTCTTTCTGTGCTTTCTCTATTTGTGCTTTTACTCTTGCCTGCAGTTTTTCCTCTACTTTAAGTATTTCTTTTTCAGCAATGACATGTTTTATTGCTAACTCTAATCTTTGTTTTAAATCTACTGCTTCTAAAATTTGTTGTTTATCAGGTATTTTTAATGGAAGATATGAGATGAGAGTATCAACAAATTTGCTTGGTTCAGTTATACTTTGTAATGAAAACAATATTTCTTGTGGAAATTTTCTGTTTATCTTTATGTATTCTTCAAATTCTTCTTTTGTTTGTCTATACAAAGCTTCTATTTCAACTGGATTATATTTTTCAGGTTCGTCTTTTAAAATATTGAATTTTGTTTCAATATATCCTTTTGCAGTATAAGTAAATTCTGTAATCTCAACTCTTTCTAATCCTTCAATCAGAATTTTTAATGAGCCATCAGGCATTCTTAAAGATTGTAAAATCTTTACTAATGTACCAACTTTATAGACATCTTCAAATTTTGGTTTTTCAATAGATGGTTTTTTTTGACAGCTCACAATTAAAAGTTTATCTTGTGTAGATAATGCATTTTCAGCAGCGCGTATGGAAATCTCTCTACCAAGATTTAATGGAATTATAGAATAAGGAAAGACAACAGTATCCCTTAAAGGAACGAAAGGTAGTATGTTTGGATATATATTTTTTTCCATAGTTTATGCTATTTTTTGTTGTAGTTTAGTTTGTTTTTTAATATGTATAGGTTTTGCTTTCCCTAAGACAACATCTGAATTAATTATACATTTTGATACTGTTTTATCTTCAGAAAGTTCATAAATTTCATTTATTAGGATGTTTTCTAAAATAGTTTTTAATCCACGAGCTCCTGTACCACGTTGTTTTGCTAAGTGAGCAATTGAAGAAATAGCGTCATCAGTAAATTCCAACTCCACACCTTCAAGTTCAAACATTTTTTGATATTGTTTAATTAATGAATTTTTAGGTTTTGTTAGTACATATTTTAGTTCTTCTTCAGACAACTCATAAGTTACTGCTACTACAGGTAATCTTCCAACAAGTTCTGGTATCAAACCATATTTTATTAAATCTTGAGGTTGGATATGTTTATACCATTGTGTATTTTTTTCTTCTTTTATCTCACCAATAAACCCAATTTTCTTTTTATTGATTCTGTCTTCTACAATTTTTTGTAGTCCTTCAAAAGCACCACCGCAGATAAATAGTATATTTTTTGTATTAACAGGTATGAATTCTTGATAAGGATGTTTTCTTCCACCTTGAGGTGGTACATTTGCAATTGTGCCTTCAAGAATTTTTAACAATGCCTGTTGCACTCCTTCTCCTGAAACATCTCTTGTTATAGAAGGTGAGTCGCTTTTCCTTGAAAGTTTATCAATTTCATCTATGTATACAATTCCACATTCCGCTGATTTTATATCAAAGTTAGCTGACTGTAACAATCTCAATAAAATATTTTCAACATCCTCGCCTACATAACCAGCCTCGGTATAAACAGTAGCATCTACTATTGCAAAAGGAACATTCAACATTTTAGCTAATGTTTCTGCTAAAAGCGTTTTTCCATTTCCTGTTGGTCCTATTAATAAAATATTAGATTTTTGTATTTCAACTTCATCATCTTTTAGAAAAAATATGCGTTTATAGTGGTTATATACTGCAACAGAAAGTATCTTCTTTGCTTCTTCTTGTCCTATCACATATTGGTCTAAATATGATTTTATTTTTTTAGGTGATGGTAATGTTTCTATGGATTTCTTTTGTGTAGGTGTTTGTTTTAATCTTTTTAGAAGTTCGTAAGAAAATGTTATACAGTCTTCACAAATATAAACATCATTTTTGCCAATAAATTTTAACTCAGATTGTGTTTGTCCGAGTTGTTTGTTACAAAGTGAACAAAAAATTTTTTCTTTCATAATTATTTAATACTTTTTCTACTTGTGATTACTTCATCAATTATACCATATTGTTTTGCTTCTTCTGCCGACATATAAAAATTTCTTTCTGTATCTTGTCTAATTTTTTCTATAGGTTGTCCTGTGTGTTTTGCAAGTATCTCTATTAGTTTTTCTTTTGTATGTATAAGTTCTTTTGTTTCAATATCTATATCTGTTACAGAACCGCTCAAACCTTCACCATATATTAATGGTTGGTGTATCATTATCCTTGCATGTGGTAAAGCAAATCGTTTGCCTTTAGTACCTGCAGCAAGTAAAAGTGCTCCAAAACTCATTGCCATTCCAACACAAACTGTTGTTATGGGACAACTTATATACTGCATTGTATCATATACTGCAAGTCCAGCTGTTACCATTCCACCTGGTGAATTAATATATAGATATATGTCTTTGTTAGGATCCTCGCTTTCAAGATACAAAAGTTGTGCTATTACTAAATCAGCAATATCAGTAGTTATTGTGCCACCATAACCACCTACAAAAATAATTCTATCTTTTAATAATCTTGAAAATATATCATAACCAACTGCTGCACCTTGGTTCCATCTTTCTATTATAGTAGGAACTATTGCAGGCATATTTTACACCCCCGTTTTAGTTTATTAGTTCATAGTTCATAGTTAATAGTTAAGAGTTAAGAGTTAAGAGTCAAGAGTTCATTCCGCAATTTGCGGGATTAGTTGATACTAATAACTCACAACTCATTACCCCATTTACTCATCAACTCATTCACTTATTTGTTACATCTACTTCTTTAATCTTAGCATTTGAAATTATCACATCTAATATCTTTTCTTCTAATATATTTGATGCAATAGTGTCAAAATTTTTTTCAAAATATTCATCAATTTCTTTTTCTCTTCCAGGGTATAATGCTAAAAGTTTACCTTTTTCTTTTTCCAAAAGTTCTTTTGTGATTTCAATTTTTTCTTCTTGAATTATTTTTTTCAATATATATTTTAACTTTATTTCATCTTCAGCTTTTTTTAATAAATTTTTAGTTTGTTCTTCATTAAGTTTAAAATCTTCTTCTTTTCCACCACGAGATATAAAGTTTTGCTTTAAAGAATCTAAAATTTCATTGTAATGATTTTTTACTTCAGTTTCAGGTAGTGGGAAGTCATGTTGTTCAATTAGTGTTTCATAAATCTGTTTTTTTAGTTTTTGGTTAGCTTCTTTTTCAAATTCTTCTTTTAAAGAGTTTTTTATTGCCAACACTAATTCTTCTTTATTGTTATATCCTAAATCTTTAGCAAAATCATCATTGAATTCTGGTAAAATTTTCTGCTTAATTTCTAAAAGCTCCACTTCTATATCTACCTGCTTTTCTTTATTATCTTTTTGAGAAAGTTCGGCTTTTTGTTCCATTCTTATCAATTTCTTACCACCTTTTTCCATCCCAACCATACCTTCTTTTAAACTTTTTGGCATATTATCTTCTGCAAGGTTTAAAAGAACATTTTTTCCTTCAAGATTTTTCATCTCTTTTCCATCAGAAAAAATTTTGTAGTTTATTACACAAAAAGTTTTACTTGAAGGTAGAATATCTTGTTCTGTTATCACATTTTTTTCTGACGGAATAAGTTTTGCATTATTTTCTTTTAATTGTTCTATAACTTCGTCAATATCTTTTTGTGTAACATTTTTTATTTCCTTTTTAAGTTTTAATCCTTTGTAAGATTTAAGTTTTACTTCAGGTTCTACTTCTAATGTCACCTCGTATTCAAAACTGTTATCTTCTTTTAGATTTAATTTTTCTATTTTTAAAGTGTCAGCAACATAGTTAAGATTATTTTCTTTTAATATTTGTGGCAGTGTTTCATTTATAACTTTATTTATAGTTTTTTCTTTTAAAATTTCTGAAAATCTTTTTTTAATTATTTCAATTGGTACTGTTCCTTTTCTAAAACCAGGAATTTCTGTTTCTCTTTGTACTTCTACACAACAATTTTCAAAATAATTTTCAAAGAAATTTTTTTCAACCTGTATTTTTATTTTTAATTTGCACGGAGATAATTTTGAAATTTCTGTTTTTATATTTTTCATAATAGTTATCCTTTTATAAAAATTTTTATAATGCCGCGAGAGGGAGTTGAACCCTCACTCCTTAACGGAACACGGTCCTAAGCCGTGCGCGTCTGCCAATTCCGCCATCGCGGCAGGCAAACAACAATTATTACTATTTTTTTTAAAATATGATTTCAATACTTAATAAAAACTTTCTTTTTAGCAACTCTTAACTCTAAACTCACAATTCATAACTCTGAACTAATCCCGCAATTTGTCCCGCCTTCTTGTAACTGTTCACTATTTTGGTAACAGTTTCAAAAATTTTGTATAATAACTTTAACTTCTGCAAAAGCAGAGGTTAAGGAGACTGTTACCATGACTAAATTTATTAAAGATGCATTGACAT
>Ga0078972_1008025_pt1 | contig 22658 bp, 22 predicted proteins | sample YelNatPaOPGAMG01_FD_67568 | JGI IMG/M metagenome (GOLD analysis project Ga0078972, IMG submission 67568) | Hot spring thermophilic microbial communities from Obsidian Pool, Yellowstone National Park, USA - OP-RAMG-01 (SPADES assembly) (version 2) | ecosystem: Environmental > Aquatic > Thermal...
GGATAGGCAGGATCCACCAGGAGCTCGACCTGCCCTACCACGCCACGGTCAGGGAGCTGGCCATGGCCAGGCTGGGGGTGAAGGGGGAGAGGGCGCTGGCCTACGCCAGGAAGAGGGCCAGGGAGCTGGGGCTCAGGGAGGAGGTGGTGGATGCCCTCTACAGGCTCACCGATTACCCGGAGAGGGAGGCGGAGGCCAGGCTGGAGGAGCTGGGCCTGGAGAAAACCCTGGTGAAGGAGCTCTTCCCCGTGGCTCCCTGGGAGGCCGTTTCCCAGGTGATAAAGCCCACCCTGCGGCTCTGCCAGCTCCCGGAGGAGGTGGTGGACAGGAAAACCTTCGAACTCTCCTGGGGGGAGAGAATAAGGCTGGCCATAGCCCTGGAGCTCCTCTTCCGCCCCTCCCTCCTCTTTTTGGACGAGCCCTTCGGGGACCTGGATCCCCTCACCCTGAGGGGGGTGACCAACGTGCTGAAGCTCCTCAACCGGGAGCTGGGCCTGACCATGATCGTGGTTAGTCACCACCTGGACTTCGTGAGGGAGATCTCCCACAGGGCCCTTCTCATGCTGGACGGGAGGCTGGTGAAGGAGGGAAGCCCGGAGGAGGTGGTGAGGAGCTTCATGGAGATGCCGGGGGCGGAGTTCCTCTCCGAGCTCGGCCCAAAAGCAGAAGAATAAATTTTTAACTCCCTGATGCCAAACACAAAAATGCGCAGGTACCTTAAGGTGGACCTGGACAAGTGCACGGGATGCAGGACCTGCGAGCTGGCCTGCGCTGAGGCCAAGAAAAAGGGATATAACCCCAAGAAGTCCCTCATCAGGGTCACCTTCGTCCCCCCCTACTTCTTCCTGCCCCTGAGCTGCCAGTTCTGCGACAAGCCCCCTTGCGTCAGCTCCTGTCCGGAGGGGGCGCTGGAGGTGGACGAAGGGCACCGGATAAAGGTGGATCCCCAAAAGTGCATAGGCTGCACCTGGTGCATGAACGTCTGCCCCTTCGGGGCCATCGTGCTGGACGAGGAGACCAACGTGGTAATGATGTGCGATCTCTGCGACGGGGACCCGGAGTGTGTGAAGGCCTGCCCCACCAACGCCCTGGAGCTGGTGACCTCCGAGGTCTCTGGCTTGAGAAGCAGGATCTCCGCCGCCCAGAAGCTGCTGGCGGGTCTCACCCTCTCAGGGGAGGTTCTAAGAGAGGTGAGGGGATGAAGGGAGGATACGTGGGAAGGATCCTGAGGGTCAACCTCTCGACGAAAGAAATCAGAAAAGAGGCCCTCCCCCCCGACCTGGCCAGGAAGTTCCTAGGTGGAGTGGGGCTGGGGAGCTACCTCCTCTACAGGGAGGTGCCCCCGGGGGCGGATCCGCTGGGGGGGGCCAACAAGCTCTTCTTCTGCACGGGGCCCCTCACCGGCACCAGGATACCCACCGGCAGGTACGTGGTGGTCTTCAAGTCGCCCCTCACCTCCATCCTGGGCTGGTCCAGCTCGGCGGGCCACTGGGGGCCCGAGCTCAAGTTCGCGGGCTACGACGTCCTGGTCGTGGAGGGGGTCTCCCCCCAGCCCGTCTACCTCTGGATAGACGACGACTTCGTGGAGCTCAGGCCCGCCACCCACCTCTGGGGGACCACCACCAGTCAGGCCCAGAAGAAGATCAGGGAGGAGCTGGGGGACGAGGAGGTGAGGGTGGCGGCCATAGGTCCGGCGGGGGAAAGGCTGGTCAGGTTCGCCTCCATCATAAACGATGAGGGAAGGGCCGCCGGCAGGGCGGGGGCCGGGGCGGTGATGGGGTCGAAGAAGCTGAAGGCGGTGGCGGTCAGGGGACACGGGGGGGTGGGCGTGGCGGATCCCGAGAGGGTTTCCGAGGTGGTGAAGAGGATGTACGAGGTCTGGAGATCCGAGCCCTTCGTGCGCTCCCTGCACCTCTACGGAACGGACGCCATGGCCTCCTTCACCAGCGGCATCGCCGCCTTCCCCACCAAGAACTTCCAAAGCGGCTGGTTCGAGGAGTGGGAGAAGCTCTCTGGGCCCACCCTCTCCAAGACCCTGCTGGTCAAGAAGGTGGGGTGCTTCGGATGCCCCATAGCCTGCGGTAGGGTCTCGTTGGTGAGGTCGGGTCCCCACCGCGGGATGGTGGTCTGGGGTCCGGAGTACGAGCACGTGAACACCTTCGGGGCGGGGTGCGGGAACCCCGACCTGGAGACCGTCTCGGTCTGCCACCAGCTGGTGAACGAGTACGGGATGGACGGGATAACCTGCGGGAGGGCGATCTCCTTCGCCATGGAGTGCTACGAGAAGGGGATCCTAAGGAAGGAGGAGGCGGACGGGCTGGATCTCAGCTGGGGAAACAGGGAAACCCTGGTGGAGCTGGTGAAGAGGATAGGGGAGAGGAGGGGAATAGGGGATCTGCTGGCGGAGGGGACCAGAAGGGCTGCCCAGAGGCTGGGAAAGGGCGCGGAGAGGTACGCCATGCAGACCAAGGGGCTGGAGTACGCGGGGTACGAGCCCAGGGGGATGAAGGGGATGGCCTTGACCTACGCCCTGGGCAACAGGGGAGGATGCCACATCACCACGGGCATGCTCTACCTGGACATAGGAACCATGACCTGGATGTACCCGCTCGACTCCCCCCTGGATCCCCAGGTCCTGGACCTGGAGAAGGTCAAGGCCGAGGTGGCGCTGGAGAGGAGGTACACGGTGGTGGAGTCGGCCGTGCTGTGCAAGTTCTTCGCGGGGATAGTCTTCACCCCAGAGCTGATGGCCTCCTCCCTCTCCGCCGTAACGGGGTGGGAGATGGACGCGGCGGAGGTGGACCGGCTGGGGGAGAGGATCTGGACCCTCCAGAGGCTCTTCAACGTGAGGGAGGGGATAAGCCGGAAGGACGACACCCTGCCCGACAGGTTCTTCACCGAACCCCTCCCCGACGGCTTCTCGCAGGGGCAGGTGCTGGACCGGAAGACCTTCGAGGAGATGCTGGACGCCTACTACGGGATGGTGGGGTGGGACAGGAACGGAATACCCACCAGGGAGAAGGTCAGGGAGCTGGGTCTGGAGGAGCTACTGGCCTGAGGCCCCCCTCCACCTCTCGATCTCCTTCTTGAAGAAGCTCCCCCTGGCCCTCCTCTTCTCCTCGATCCTCCTCTTTATGGCCTCCCTGTCCTCGTCCCTTATCTCCACTATCCTGGTGAGGAGAGGCTCCTCCGAGGGCTCCAGCATCCAATGCTTCTCCGTGATCTTCTCCACGAGGTAGTAGTCCCTCCTGAGGGCGGTGAGGGGGGAGAACTCCCTGATGAACCTGAGCTGCTCGGGAGTGGGAAGGGGGGCCACCTTCACCCCATCCTCCGCCACCTTGAGCTCCCAGGGAAACTCCTTCCTTATCTCCTCCACCGAGACCCAGGGGTACCTAGCGTCCAGGTACATCTCCTTGGTCTCGGGGTGGAACCTGAAGATGGCCTTCTTGGTGATGAGGGCCTCGGGCCCTCCCGGGAGACCGGCCTTCCTGCGGGAGTCCCCCCCGTCCAGCCAGCCCGGGGTGGTCACGTAGTCCAGCTTTTCCACGAACCTACCCCCGGCCATGGTGATGAGCAGCCTCTTGGAGAAGCTCCCCACCTCGTGGGCCCCCCCGCTCCCCGGAAGCCTCAGGACGGGGTTGAAGTAGTCCCCCACCACGGTGGTGTTGATGTTGCCGTACTTGTCCACCTGCGAGCACCCCAAGATCCCCACGTCCACGAAGCCCCTGGAGAGGATACCTAGGAAGACCCCTGCGAAATCCGTGAGCATCAGGCACCCCCTGGTGGCCGTCAGGTCCGCGATGTGCCAGGGGGGGCGGTAGGGCTCCGAGCCGTAGATCCCCCCCTCCATCAGGATCCTCAGGTTGGGGGTGAAGAACTTCTTGGCCAGGCAGGCGGCCACGATGGGGTGCCCCTGCCCCACGAAGGCTATCTCCCCGTCCCTGAGCTCCCTGGCCAGGGAGTAGGCCAGCATCTCCAAGGGGGTGATCCTGATCTTCAACCTTCCACCTCCCATTCCACCATCTCGGAGATGGACTGGTCGAAGAAGCTCCAGTCTATCCCCCACCTCTTCATGTCCCCCTCGAAGGTGGATCCCAGGTTCACGGTATCCGAGAGGTACTTCTTGGCCCTCAGGCTGTTGAGCTTCTCCATCCCGAACCTCTCGATGTAGTGCTCTATGTACTCCTTCCGGCTCTCCACCCCGAAGATCCACTCGTCCATGAAGCTCTCCATCATCTTCCTGGTGAGCAGAGCGTACCAGATGAGGAGGAAGGGCTCGTCCATGTCGTAGTAGCCCAGGCACTCCATGGGATGGGCGCCCCATTCCTCGTGGACTATGGCGTTCACCCTGAACTCGGGGATGAGGGTGAGGAAGGGAGATCTCCTTATGTTCTCCTCCTCCACTATCTCCTCCACGCTGGCGATGATCACCTTGCTCGCCAGGGCCGCGTAAACGGTGTCGCCCAGGGGACCCCACAGCTGCACGTTGCCGTTGACATCGGCGCGCTGGGCGTGGATCAGGGCCACATCGGGGTTCAGGGGAGAAACCAGCACCACCTTCTCCCCCGGCCTGAAGGGGTTCTCCACCACCCTGAGCTTGTTCTCCCCTTCGAAGCTCCTGATCCTCGCTATGTCGCTGACGAGGAGGGAGTTTCCCCTCACGGGGAAGAAGGGCAGGCCCCAGGCCCCCGCCAGCAGCCTGGCGGCCACCGTCCAGTTGGTGTAGTCCTCTATCTCCACCTTCTTTTCCTTGAGCAGCTTGTCGATGGGGGAGTAGTAGGAGGTGGGAGACATGCGGAGGTGCCAGGAGGTGAGGATCCTCTTCAGACAGCCGGCGGCCAGGAGCTGGTCGGACGCCATGAAGCCCGAGGACTTTATGAGGTAGAGGTCCCTCTTCCCCTGCCTTATAACCTCGTGTACCAGGGCGAAGGGCTCGGAGGTGGCGAAGTTGGCCAGCGTGAGGCTGCAACCATCCCTGACAAACTTCTTAACGGCCTCCCTGGCCGTCATCAGTTTGTCGGGCTCCCTCAACCTAACACCGACCTACTCCGGGAAGACCTTGCCTGGATTCATGATGTTGTTGGGGTCCAGAAGCTTCTTTACCTTGGACCAGAGCTCACCCATGCATCCCTTCAGCCTGGGGATGGTGCTCTCGTAGACGCCCGGGTAGGGCCTGAACCAGCAGTAGATCCCCAGGTCGATCATCTTCTGGTACATGATCTCCGTGAACTCTTTGATCCTTTCCGTGTTCCTCTTGTCCGTGGAGTCCCAGAAGCTGTCGAACTCGTAGTAGGTCAGCTGACCCACGTAGGGATAGGCGGGAATGCCCACGATGGAGAGCTCCTCCGTGATTCCCAGCTCCCTCCACACCTTCAGGGCCTCGAAGTAGTACTTGTCGAACCTGTCCAGGGGACCCCACCAGGCCAGGGCGTAGTAGTTCCCCAGCCTGAACCACCTGAAGATCCTGCGGGCCGCCTTCAGCTCGTCCCTGAGCATCTTGGACATGAGCACCACCTCCCTGCCCTCGTCTATGTTATCCCAGTGCTTCTTGATCTCCTTCTCCACCACCGACCTGCCGTACTTAACGAACTCCCTGGAGCCCTCGATGGAACCCAGCACCACCCAGTCTCCCAGCGTTCCCTTGAAGGAGTCTATGTCCTCCCTCTTCTCCACCATGGTGATGGCCGCCGCCACCCATTGCAGGATCACCCCGAAGGTTATGACGGGTGGATCGTGAAGCATGAGATCGTGCATGAAGGCCATCGCCCGGCGCAGGGGTCCTTCCTCCGACTCCCCTGGCCTCTGAGTGAAGCCGCACATGAACATCTCCTGGCGCTCCGGCAGGGGGTAGAGCCTCACCGCCATCTTGGTCACCACCCCCATGATCCCGGGCTGACCCTGGAAGAGGCCGGCCCAGTCGGGACCGAAGTACCTGAAGTAGGGGCCCACGTTGGGGAAGGCCGCCGCTCCCGTATACAGGAGTTCTCCGGTGGGCAGAACCACCTCCATGCCCAGCACCTGATCACCCGTGTGACCGTACCTAGGACCTATGTTAGAAACCCCCCTAAGCAAACAGTTGGAGAGCATGTTCACCGTGGAAGGGGCTCCGGGGATGATGGGCCTCAACCCGTACTTCTCGGCCTCATCCGCCAGCTTGGCGCAGCTCACGCCCGGACCGATCACCGCCGCCCTGTTCTTAACATCTATCTCCAGATGGTCCATTCTCTTCAGATCCAGCATAATCCCGCCGTGATGGGGTATGGTCAGACCCCGGATGTTGGTGTTGCTACTCACCGGTATCACGGGGATTCTGTACCTGTTAGCCAGACGCAGGATCTTCTGGACCTCCTCCACCGTTTTGGGCCTGACCACGTAGTCGGGCATGTGGGTGCCGGCTATGGGCCAGTGCTGGTCCCTGGAGTAGGGAATGAGCAAGGCGGGATCAGCGGAAGCGTGCTCGGACCCCACGATATCCTGCAGAAGCGTCAAGACCCTGTCCTTCTGAACCTCCGCTTCCATGTTATCTCCTCAACCTCTCCTTTAGGGTGTGGATCAGGGGAAGGAGATCCTCCCCTCCCAAGATCTCTTTCAACCAGTCCGTGAAATCCGCCCTCCCCATCAGGAGGAAGCCCCTCATGGTGGCCGGCATGGGATGGATGGCCGCCCTCTTCCTTATCTCAAGAAGATCGTAATTGAGGGTGCACTTCGCATCCAGATTCTCATCCGGTATGGCCATACCCTCCTCGAAATCCTTCAAGTAACCCACTCCGCTGAAAAGCTTATAGCTTTTGTCCTTCCGTACGGAGTCCACTATCTCCCCTGCAAAGGCGGGACCCGTGGGGTTCTTCCAGTAAACGCTCTTTCCCTTTATGGCCTCCCTCAAGGGGGTACCCGTGGTGGGATGGGTGAGGTTCAGATCCAGCCTCCGGTAGTCGGTGACATAACCCTCATCGAACCTTATAAGATAGGAGAAGATGATCTCGTTGGACTCGTTCAGCACGTGGCAGGCCATCTCGGCCTTCATTCCAAAAAGGGTCCTGGCTTCTGCCGCTCCCGTCCTTATGAGGCAGGGAAGATAAGGGGAAAAGGCGATGTAAATCACCGTGTCTCCGGAAAGTTTTCCCGCGCGGACCTGAAGGGCGTTTTCCTTGTTATCTATGGCCCTTCGCTCTATTTCCTGAATCAATTCCTGCTCCGTCAGCGGCATCCTTCCTCCTTCACACCGACCTTTATAAATTTATCGGATTACTTTTCCTCTCTGTCAAGAAAAAGGAGTGTTATTTTCCTTTTTGTGCTTACTTTCAAACACTTAAAGCGAAATACTTATAAAGAGAAGGTCCCCTACATTCTTGTGCCTCCGAAAACGGACACGATAAAGAAATGGCATGAACTGAGCTACCTTTGTGCACACTGCAGGGCCTGCAGTGTGGGCGACTATCACAAGCTGGGTAGGGTGATGAACAACTGCCCCAGCGGGACCTACTTCGGGCACGAGGCCTTCTACTCCTACGGCAAGATGGAGCTGGTCAGGGGATTGAACGAGGATATCATCACCCAGCCCACCAAGGGTCTGCTGGAGGTGGTCTACGGATGCACGCTGTGTGGTTCCTGCTCGGTGAACTGCAAGGATCACTCCGGTCTGGGATACAAAGCGGAGGACACGGTAAAAATCATGGAGGACCTTCGTGCTTACCTGGCGGAGATAGGCTGGGGACCCATGCCCGTCCAGGCCAAATACGGGGAAAGCATAAAGACCAACCACAACCCGTATTACGAGCCCTCCCAAAACCGGGCCTCCTGGGCCAACGGAAGCAAGTACCCCAGAAAGGCCGAAACCCTCTACTTCGTGGGTTGCACCGCCTCCTACCGGCAGCAGATGATAGCCCAGTCCACCGTGCAGATCTTCAAGAAGCTGGGGATAGAGTTCGCCCTGTTGGGGGAGGACGAGTGGTGCTGCGGTTCTCCCCTGCTCCGCACCGGGCAGAGGAAGCTGGCGGAGGAGGTGGCCAAGCACAACGTGGACGTGATAGAAGACTCGGGGGCCAAGAGGGTGGTGACCTCCTGCGCCGGCTGCTACAAGACCCTCAAGCTGGACTATCCCAAGATGTTCGGGTTGAAACCCGAGTTCGAAATCATGACCACCGCAGATCTCCTGGATTCCCTGCTGAAGGAGGAAAAGCTCCGCTTCTCCCGACCCCTGGACCTGCACGTGACCTATCACGATCCCTGCCACTCCGGAAGGCACGTTTCCATCTACCTGCCCGAGCTCGAGAAGGAGAAGGTGTTTGAGCCCCCCAGGAACGTCCTGAAGGCCCTGCCGGGTGTGAAGCTCTCGGAAATGCCACGCAACCGGGAACTCTCCTGGTGCTGCGGGGCTGGCGGGGGAGCGAAATCGGCCTACCCCGACTGGGCCCTCTGGACCGCCAAGGAGAGGCTCAAGGAAGCCCAGGAAACGGGGGCCCAGGCCATCGTATCCACCTGTCCCTTCTGCCGCAGGAATCTGAGCGATGCCGTGGAGGCCTCCAAGATGCCGCTCAAAGTTTACGATCTCACGGAACTCGTGGCCCAATCACTCTAAGATGATGTCCTAGCGAAAGGATTTACCAGAACGCTTTCTCCTCAAGGCGCCAGGGGTCCTTCCTTCAGATAAGGATTACCGCACTTGGGGCACTCAGGCTCCTTGACCGCCTCTTCCGGGGATCCTATCCAAGTACACTTGGGGCACTGCAGCTTCCCATCTCTCCTCTTGAGGAGGCGAAAGAGCTTCAGGTGACCCGTGCCGCAGTCGGGGCAAATATAAACCTTCACCGTCTCCTCTTCCCGTCCTTTCCAACCGCAGGAAGTACACTCCATCGAAACCTTCACCTCACTTCTTCCCCACCGGGCAAGCTAACGTGCACTCGATGCAGCAGGGGAAGTCCATCTTTCTCTTCTGCCACTCCTGGTAGACCTTTATGAAAGGATACTTGGCGGTGTACTTGGGAACCATGACCATGGCGGTGGGTCTGGCGCTTATCCATTCCTCGGGGGGGATCTCAATCTTGGAAAGCATCAGCCAGCCCTGCGTTCCCCACAGGCACCGGTTGAGCTCGAAGTTGTAGGGCGGCATCTTTTCCCTGGTCAGGGCCTGGGTGGGACAGGCCTCCACGCATTTGAAGCAGGTTTTGCAGGTTTCCTCGTAGATCTTGCCCGCCAGCTTGGGCCCGTCGGGCTTGAGGGGGGCATTCGTGATCACGCTGCCCAGCTCTACCCTGGGTCCCCACTCTGGGGTGATCAGCATGTTGTTGACCCCTATGTCCCCCAAACCCGAAATCTGGGCCAGGTACCTGTGGGAGAGCAGGCAGCTCACCCACCTCCTCTCGTCCACGGGGAGATTGGCCTCCAGCGGGGTGGCCTTGTATCCCCTTTTCTCGAGTTCCTTGGAGAGGGCGAGGGCTATCTCGTTGAGCTTCTTGAGAAGGGTCTCCCTCACCGAAGCGTAGGAAGAAAGAATGACGAAGAAGTCCTCCTTGGAGAACTGAAGGGCTCCTTCGGGGTATTTCATGCATATGGAGATCACGGCCTTGGCATCCTTCAGGAAGGAGAAGGGAGAAGCGAAGAACATGGGGGTCTTATCCGCCCTGTCCGCCTCCCCCACGCCCACCTTGTCCGCCCCCAGGGTAAGCGCCAGCTTCTTTATTTCCTCCGTTAGAGCCTCGTCGTAGGCCATCAACCTCCCTCCTTCATGGCCGCCCTCTCCGTCCTCACCATCAGGTCGATCATCTCGTCCGGATCCCCTACGGCCTGGATTTTTCCGTGTCTCATGTACACCGCCCTATCACACGCCAGCTTCATGAAATCTATGTCATGGCTTATAATCAGATAGGTCTGGTTCAAAGCGTCCCTGGCGCTCCTTATGCTCTTGGCAATCTCCACCCTGGTGATGGGATCCGCCGTTCCGGTGGGCTCGTCCAGCAGAACGAGCTTCGGCTTCTTCATGAGGGATCTGGCTATGCACACCCTGTGTCTCTCCCCCTCGCTCAGCTGATCCGGGAGTTTGTAGAGGAGGTAGTCTATCTCCGGGTCCGTAAAGTTCACCGCCCTCAGGACCTCGTATGCCCTCTGCGTCTTCACCTCCTCCGGCAGGGGCTCCGTGACCACCCCGGTTAGATTCTCCAAGATGATCCTCCCGGCGTGGAGGGTGTACTCCTGGTGGAGGATATCCATGTAAAGGGTGGCCCTCCCCCTCTCATCCGGGCCAGGGATACCCATGTCTATCCATTCCTCCCCTATCCTAACGGAAATCTTCCCCTGCGTCACCGGCTTCAGCCCGATGATCATGTGGGCCAGCGTGGTCTTTCCGCTCCCGCTCAACCCCATTATCCCGAACACCTCCCCCTCATGGATCTCCAGGTCCACCCCATCCACCGCCCTCACCAGACCCCTGTCAAAGGTGTAGTACCACTTCCTCACTTCCTCGCACTTCACGATGGGATGGGTGCCCTTGAACCTCTGAACCTCCAGCTTTTCCACTTTCTCCATGAACGCCTTGTAGATATCCTCCGAATTCCCCTTCATGACCATTTCACCGTTCTCCAAGAGGATGGCCTCCTCCGTCAGCATCTTTATGGCCTCCGGCCAGTGGGAGGTGAGCAGGAGAGAGATCTTATCCCTCTCCACGGCCTCCCTTATCACGTCGGAAACCACCACACTGGTTATGGGGTCCAGGGTTCCCGTGGGCTCATCCGCCAGGAAGAGCAGGGGATTCCTGGCCAGACACATGGCGAAGATGACCCTCTGCTTCTCCCCACCTGAGAGGTCCCTGCCCAGGTGCAGGAGCCTGTGCTGCAACCTGACGCTGGAGAGAAGTTCCACCGCCCGGATATCCACCTCCCCCTCCGGGTACCCTATGCTCAGGAGGATCCTCCGGATGTTCTCCACAGCAGGAAACTCACTGTAGAGGGAGAAGCCCCTCTGGGGCATGATGGCTATCCTGTCGTGCAGGGACTTCCCGATCCTGCTCTGCTTGTGGAGCTCCTCCCAATAGTTCACCTCCCGGAACTCCATCCTAGTGGAACACTTGGGGCAGGGCTCTCCCGCCTTGGAGGGGTACTCCACCCAGTGGCAGTTGGGACAGTAGGCCAACCTGAAGATGATCTCCCCACTGGTGGGCTCGTACTCGGGAATCCCCCGGATGGCCTGCATGATCGTGGACTTCCCCTGACCACTCTTTCCCAGCAACCCGAAGGTTTTGGCCTCCTTAATGGTGAGAGAAATGTTTTTTACCACCGGAAGACCGGGAGTGAACTCCTTGGTGAGATCCCGCACTATCAGGAAATCCTCCGGCATCCTTTCCTTTTTCAATCGTGATATAAAAATTTTCCCATACCGGCCCGGAGGAGGGATACACCGGCCTCCACCGCTCCGGAGGGTTATGGAAGACCTTCCCTCCCCCCCTCCGTCTAGGAAAGGCATTCCCCACAGGGGCTCAGTGGGTGATGTAAGTGGGTGCTCCGTTCAGCCTCTTCCTCAGCTCCACCAGCAGGTGAAAGAGGTGCCTCTCCGCCTCTTCTAGCCCCATCTCCGCCGGGCAGAGCACCGCAAGGGGATTGGAGCCCAACACCCTCACCTCCCCCGGAAAGAGCCTCAAAAGGGTGGGGGGCAAGGACAGCCTTCCCTCCTCATCCAGCTTCCTCCGGAAGATTCTGATCCCCTTCATCATTAATCTCCCCGCGAACCCGCACCTTAAGCCTTGAGCCCAGAGAGGGAGATGCCCCGAAGTTATGGGCTACATCCTCTCCAGCACGGGAATCCCGAGCAGGCACATGGCGTTTCCCAGCACGATTTTGGTTCCCCTGACCAGCCTGAGACGGGAGACGCGGAGTTCCTCGGTCTCCGCCTCCAGCACGGGCGCCACCTCGTAGAACTTGTTGAAGCGGAGAGAAAGCTCCGCCGCGTACTTAGCCAGAAGGCTGGGTTGTCTCCTCTCCGCCGCCGAGCGCACCGTTTCCGGGTACTGGGCCAGCTGCTTCAGGAGCTCCTTCTCCTCCCCCAGCTTGAAAACGGGGGGGAGGGGTTTTATCCCCCGTTCCCCTGCCTTCCTCAGGATGCTACAAGCCCTAGCGTAGGAGTACTGCACGGCCGGACCGCTGTTCCTGTCGAAATCCAGGGCCTCCTCCCACCTGAAGACGATCTCCTTCTCGGGGGAGGTGCTCAGAAGGGAAAACCTGACGGCCCCCACCCCCACCCCCTCCGGAACCCTCTTGCGGAGGGGGGCACCCACCGAGCGTTCCCCCATCAACCGCTCTACCCTCGAAACGGCCTCCTCCATCACCTCATCCACCGTGAAGCCCATCCAGGTCCCCCTTCTCCCCGAAAACCTCTCCTCCGGAAGACGCACATGCTCGTAGGCCAGGTGGTGGGAGTTCTCGAACTGCCTCTCAAGGCCCAGAGCCCTCAGAGCGTTGGAGACCACCCTCTGGGGGAACTTCTGCTCGGCCCCCACCACGTTTATTACCACATCCGCGCCACCGAAGCGCTTCATCGCCCTTCCCCCTGGGGAGGTGGTGTAGGTCCTGGTACCGTCCCTCCTTCTGGAGTGGAATCGAAACCGGAGGGAGGCTTTTGTGCAACCAAACTTCCAGAGCTGGTAGGCGATATCCCTGGCCGTGTAAACCGCTGTTCCGTCGGATCTGATCAGGACCTTCTCCTCCTCCCCCGGAAGGCGGAGGATCCAGGTCCCTAGCTTTTCTCCCTCTCCCCTGACCAGGTGGGGGGTACCCTTGAACCTTTCCAAAACCTCCTGCAGAATCCCGGACCTCAACAAATCGCTCTCCCAGACCAGAAGATCGTAACTCACCCCGAGCCTGTCCGTGGTCTGGAGGTTGGCCTTCACGCACCGCTCCGCCACCCTCCTAGCCCTCGAAACCTCCCCTTTCTCCAGCCCCCTGAGGACCTCCCTCACCTTCTCCTCGAGTTCCGGGTGATCCTCCAACCTCTGGTGGAACTCGGCATACAGCCTCCCCAGGTGATGATCGAATTTACCCCTCGGCCTCTCCTTTACCTCGGAGAGAGCCACCAAGGTCTCGGCCATCTGCCTACCCAGGTCGTCTATGTAGTTGTGTACCTCCACCCTGTAACCCCTCTCCCTGAGCAGCCTGGCCACGGTGTCCCCCAGAACCGCATTCCTACCGTGACCGATGTGAAGGGGCTTCGTGGGGTTCACGCTGGTGTGCTCCACAATCACCTTCTTCCCCCTACCCTCCTCCCCCCTGCCGTATCCTCCTCCCTCCCTCTCAATTTCCTCCAGCGTGAGACTGGAGAAGGAGGGGAGATGAAGGAAGAAGTTGAGGTATCCCCTCACGGCCTCCACCCTCTCCAGCAATCCCCCACACCTCACCCTTCCCACCACCTCCTGGGCTATCTCCAGGGGAGGTCTCCCTAGCCTTCTGGAGAGCTCCAGACAGACGGTGGAACTCAGATCCCCCAGCTCTGGCTCAGGAGGCTGAGAGAGGGTTTCCTCCAACCTGCGGGGGGGCTCCCAACCCAGCGAACGCAGTCCCTCCTCCAGAGCCCCAGCAGCCTCCTCCTTCAGCCTACTCCAGGGATCCATGACCCTCACCCTCTCTTTCTCCTCCCTTCCCCATAAGAATTGACCCGCAACTTCCAAGTATTCTAACCTCCTAGGAAGATGATGGAGGCCCTGCAGGTAGGAATCGACGACACGGACTCCAAACGTGGCATGTGCACCACCTACGTGGGGGCCGTGGCCCTGGACCGCCTCAGGGAAAGGGGGGTGGAGGTGGAGGGTTTCCCCAAGCTCATAAGGCTGAACCCCATGTGGCCCCACAAGACTAGGGGTAACTGCGCGGTTTCCTTCATGGTAAAGGTCCCGGCCCCTTCGGTCCCGCTGGTCAAGAGGATTGTGTTGGACACGGTGAACTCTCTGGCGGAGATGGAGGTGGAAACCACCAACCCCGGGGTGGTTTTTTACCCCTCCGGGGAGATCCCGGAAAAACTCAGGGCCTACACCAAAAGGGTAATCCAGGAAGTGGTGGAGCTGGAGGAGGCCGAAGCCTTAGCCCGAGAGATAGGGGCGGAGATCCACAAGTTCAAGCTGGGAAGGGGTGTGATAGGGGCTCTGGCCGCCATCGGGCACACCCTGGAGCGGGACTTCACGTACGAACTCCTTGCCTACCGGGTAAGGGAGAACTGGGGCAAGCCCAGGAGGGTGGATCCGGCCTCCGTCTTCGAGATGGATCGCCTCACCCGCCCCCAGACCTTCGACAACGTGGATTGGGAGAGCGGGGAGGTGAGGATAACCCCCCACACGCCCTGCCCCGTGTTCTACGGCATAAGGGGGGAGAACCCGGAGGTTCTTCTGAGGGCCCACCGCCTTCTCAAACCCCTGGAGCCCGTAGAAAGAATCGTGATCTACAAAACCAACCAAGGGACGGACGAGCATCTCGGGAGGTGCAGGGTTTCCGAAATCAGGCCCCACACCTCCGTGATCCTGGAGGGGAGGGTGGTGGGGGACCCCCATGTCATTCCGGGGGGGCACGTGATCTTCACGCTGGAGGATGGGACGGGAAGGGTGGACTGTGCCGCCTACGAGCCCACGCGGGGGTTCAGGGAAGTGGTGAAGGCCCTCAAACGCGGGGACAGGGTAAGGGTCTTCGGAGGGGTGAGGGAGGAACCCGGAATCCCTCGGACCATCAACCTGGAGAAGCTCTCCATCCTGGAGCTGGCCCCCCTCCTCCGGAGGAGGAACCCCCTCTGCCCCCGCTGCGGGAAGAGCCTGAAATCTGAGGGGAGGGGGAAGGGATACTCCTGCAAGAGGTGCGGAACGCGCTTTCCCCAAGCCAGGCCTGAGTTCCTCCCGGTGGAGAGGAAGGTGGTGAAAGGGACCTTCGAGGTTCCTCCCAGATGCAGGAGGCACCTGGCCAAACCCCTGGCCAGGGAAATCCACAGGGAGTACTGATCAATTGAGGGTGATGGGTCTGGACCTGGCAGGAGTGCCCCAAAACCCCAGCGGGGTGGCCCTGCTTGGGGGGAAGCTCCTGCACACCATGCTGGTCTACGAGGACCGGGAGGTGGAGGAGCTGTGCCTGAGGGAGGGGGTGAAGCTGGTGGCCGTGGACGCACCCCTCTCCCTCCCGACGAGGGGCTTCCGGCCCTCCGACCTAGCCCTCCTGAGGATGGGATTCAGGGTCTTCCCCCCCACCTTCTCGGGAATGCGCAGCCTGACCCTTAGGGGCATCTCCCTCAGCCGAAAGCTCAGAAGGAGGGGGATGAGGGTAATCGAGGTTCACCCCAGGACCTCGGGCAGGATCCTCTTCGGCACCCCCAGCAGGGTGGAGTGGGCTAAGGTGCTGGCGAGGTGGGGCTGGAGGGTGAGAGGAGGGACGGGAGAGCACGAGCTGGATGCCTGCGTTTCCGCCCTCACCGGTTTCCTGCACCTGAAGGGAAAAACCCTGGAGGTGGGGAAGGACGGAATCGTCATTCCCTCGGTTTCCTGGCTTCCCTCTCCCTGAGGGAGAAACGGCAGAGGCTGGAGACCCCCACCCCTATCTCCCTGGCCACCCTCCTCAGGGGAAGCTTCACCCCCTTCTCCCTGGCGGCGTTGTACAGCAGAGCGGCCGCCACCAGGTGGGCCGGCTTTCCCCCTTCCCCCCACCCGGCACAGAGCTCGTGGGCCCTCCTCACCACCTCGACGGGGAGATTCAGCTGAGAGGCAAACCTGTCCACGTAGAGGGTGGGGGAGGTGGGGGGAAGCTTCAGACTCAGCCTTCTGAGGATCACCTTCGTCACCCTCCTCAGACCCCTCAGCGCCTCCCTTTCGGCCATTCCCTCCCTCTCCACCAGCACCCTAACCATCTCCTTCTCCGTCCTGGAGAGACCCCTCAACCTGCACACCGCGAAGACTAAGGAAGCCGAGACCAAGCAGGATTTCTGTCCCCGGGTCAGTCCCTCCTTTCTGCACCTGCGGTAGAGCTGGCTTATCTCCCTCCTGACTTCCTGAGGCAGGGAGAGATCCTCACATATCTTCTCCACCTGGATGAGGGCCTCCCTCAGGCTTTTCTCGTGCCATCTCACGGCCCTGGAGCGCTCGTGGAGAAAGCGCATCCTCCTCAGCCTAGCCCTCTGGTCCGGGGGGAGATCCCTGCTCACCCTGAAGGTGGTCCCCAGCCCCAGATCGTGGAGGGACTCGTCCAGCCCCGAAAAGCCCGTGGGCTCCTCACCCTCCGAATAGGGCAAGCTGGGGTGAACGAGGTGCTCCATCAGCACCAGACCGCAGGAGGTGCAGATCCTTTCCCCTCTCATCGAGTCTTCCACCACCCTAGAACTTCCACAGGAAGGACACCTCACCCCTCTCCCTCCCCCCTCAGAAGGTTTCTGATGCGTTCTGCGCCCTCCTCCCCCAGCACCTCCCTCACTCCCTCCTTCTCCACCATTCCCCTCAGGGCCTCCCCCACCTCTTCCTCCTGCAGCAGGGAAACCAGAAAACGCCGGAACTCCGCATCCTCCCTCCCCAGGACCAGAAGCTCCCTAAGCTTTCGGTCCCAGGCCGAGCAGAGACAGCGATGGAACGCCCTCTCCGCCTTAAGCTCGCCCAGGAACTTACCCCTCCATCCCTTCTCGTAGGGAAGCAACCCCTCCCGGCTGGTGTCTCCCTCCGTTATCCCATCCACCGCCACCGCTCCCGCCCTCTCCCCGCACTCCAGGGCCAACCGCAAACCACTGGAGAAAACCCTGGTCTGACAGGCCGCCCCTCCCACCGCGATCACCCCTCCTCTGCAGGAGGGAAGGGAAGGATCCCCTAGGGAAAACTGGCTCCTGGAGGAAGCCACCGGGACGGCACGCCTTAGCTTTTTGGGATTCTCCACCCCCAGGAACTCATCCAGCGCCGCATCCGGGTGCAGACGAAGCCCGCTCACCCCGAACTGGGCGAACCTGCCCCCCATCGGACAGATCCAAACCTTTCCCCCGGGTGCGAAGTAGGAGGTGAACCATATCTCCACCTCCCTGCCTGGAGAGGCGTTGGCCATGGTATACTCGCTGAAAAACATCATCTCCTCCCTCTTCCACCCGCCAAAACGTCTTCGGAAGATTCCGGAGAGCTCCCACCCGCTCCCGCTGGCATCTATCACCACCTCGCCCTCCACCTTCTCCCTCCACCCACCGCTCTCCACCACCACTCCCCTCACCCTCTCGCCCTCCTGTAGGAGCTCCTTCACGGGACTCCCCAACCATATCTCGGCTCCGGCCTCCGCGGCCTCCGCCGCCAGGAGCTTGTCCAGCATCTGCCGGTCCACCACCCTTCCCCCCGCTGGAAGGGTGAGATCCTCCCCCGCGGCGTGCAGATGAAGAGAATCCACCTCGGAAACCGAGGCCTCCCTGAACTCCGACCTTAAAAAGCTCTCAGACACCCATACCGGTGACTTGGTGGGTCCCCCTATCTGGGGCTGGAGCTCGAGGAGCAGGACCTTGCCCCCCTCCTCCGCGGCTTTCTTGGCCGCCGAGCATCCGGCAGGACCAGCCCCCACCACCACCACGTCGTAGTGCTCCACCAGCCCCTTTTTCTCCGGATCCTTTTATAAGAAAGAAACAAAACCCCCCAACCCTGAGTAGGGAGGAAGCCGGAGCGACCGGAATGAGATTCCTGACCGATGGGATGCTGGGGAAGTTGACGAGATGGCTCCGCTTGGCGGGACACGATGTGGTCTATGTGGGAGGGCTTGAGATCCCCGGAGGGGAGCAGGACCTCTATCTTCTGGAGAGGGCCAAAAAGGAGCGCCGGATTCTCCTCACCAGGGATGTGGAACTCTATCGCAGAGCTGGCAAGGAGGGTATCAGGTGCTTGCTTATACGCGGGAGCAACCTTCCCTCCCAGCTCCGAGAAGTCTTCTCCGAGTGCCGGGAGAAGATAGAGATAAATCCGGAGAAATCGAGATGCCCCGTGTGTAACGGGGAACTAAAAAGGAAGGAAAGGGAAGAGATTAGGGATCTCCTCCCCCAAGGGGTGTTGAAGGGGAAAAAGACCTTCTGGAGGTGTTCGGAGTGCGGCAAGATCTACTGGCGTGGAAGGCACTGGGAAAACATCCTAAAAACCGTGGAAGAAATCGGGGGGTGAAGCCCTGAGGCCCCTTACTCTGGAAGAGGGCACCCTGCTGGTGAGGCTCGCCCGAAGGGGAATAGAGGAATATCTGCTGGAGGGAAGGCTGCTAGAGGAAGAGGTACCGGAAGAACTGAAGAAACCCAGGGGGGTCTTCGTGACCCTCCTGAAGGGTGGGGAACTACGGGGGTGCATAGGCTTCCCTTTTCCCACCTTCCCCCTGGGAGAAGCCACGGTGAAGGCGGCCATCTCCTCCGCCACCTCTGACCCCAGGTTCCCCCCCTTGGAGATGGAGGAAATGGCAGAAGTGAGACTCGAGGTGAGCGTGCTAAGCCCCCCCGAGCTCATCAGGGTAAAAAACCCTAAGGAGTACCCCCAGCACGTAAAGGTGGGGAGAGACGGGCTCATCGTGGAGTGGAGGGGTTTCTCCGGACTCCTCCTCCCGCAGGTGCCGGTGGAGTGGAACTGGGACTCCCAAGAATTCCTCTCCCAGGTTTGCATGAAGGCCGGGCTGGGAGCAGACTGCTGGCTCAGGAAGGACGTCAAGATAAGCAGGTTCACCGCCCAGATCTTCTCTGAGGTGGAACCCGGGGGAAGGGTGGAGGAGCACCAACTGCTGTAGCGAATCAGAGAGAATCTAGAATCAGATCCTCCCTCCCCGCACCCAGACGCCTCAGCAAGGAGAGCTGCCAGTCCACCGCCCCTATCTCCTCGGGGTGATGGGCATCCGTCCCTATGCTGAGCTTCACCCCCCTCCTCAGGCACTCCTGCAAGAATTCCCTGTCCGGAGCTCGGTACTTGGAATTAAGCTCCACCGCCACCTCCGCCTCCGCCAGCTCCTCGATGAACTCGTCCAGCTCCTCCCTGGGAATCCAGGGAAGGAGGGATTTGTTGTAGTAGAGGGGATGAACCAAGATCCTGAAGGAGCGGGATCGCAGGGCCTCACGCACCGCCTTCAAATATTCTCCGGCCTGAGCCCTGCACTCCTTGGCGTTGAGGTAATGAACCCCGGCTGTGACCAAATCCAGCTCCTTGAGGATCTTGTCCTCCAAGTCCAGCGCTCCGTTGGGGCTTATGTTGCTCTCCACCCCTCCCAGAATCCTGAACCCGCTTTCCTCGCGCATCCTCCTCACCTCCTGGGAAAGCTGCAAGAACTTGGGGGCCTCCGCTCCCACGCTGAGACCCGGACCATGATCGGTGACGGCCACTGCCTCCAGACCCCTCCCGAGAGCTGCCTCCAGAACCAGCTCGGAGGAGGAGGAACCGTCCGAATAAAGCGTGTGGACGTGGAAGTCGAATTTGGGCACCATCAAAGAAAAAGAGGGGGAAAACCGTTTATAGCTACCTCCAGAAGAACCTCCGCCTTTTTACAGCCTTTCTTCTTCTCCTGATGCGCTTCCTCTTGGGCCTCTTCCCAACCCTTTTCCTAGACCTTCTCCTCCCTCCCCCTATCAGGGAAGCCGGAATCTGCGAAAGGTTCTTCTCTATGGCTGAGTAGACCGCTTCACTAGCCAGCTTCAAAACCTCCCGGGGAACACCGCGCGAGAGCTGGTGAATCCTTCGGAGACTGGCCGGGGTGAAGGGAAGGAGAGAATTCCCCTTGGAGCGGGTCTCCCCCTTAGCCCAGGCCATGCGCAAGAGGATCAGCTCCTGAACCTCCCTCAAGGAGAGGGGTTTCATCTCCAGCATGTACCTCTTCCTGCTCAAGAGGGAGGGCACGTGCTCCTGGAGATATCCCAAAATCTGGTCCCTCCTGCCGTTCAGAACCCAGCTAATGTTCCTCAAATCCGCCAGGGCCCGGATCATCTCCGCCACCTTCACGTCCAGCTCGGGGAACTCGTCCACGAAAACCACCAGTTTGCTCCCAGGATAACTCTGGTGCCATCGGTAGAACTTCTCAAACTCTTCGGTGAGATCCCCCCCCGCCTCCATCTCCAGCCTGTCGAGGAGGACCCTCAGCATCTGCTCGGGGCTCTGGATGGACTGAGCCGGAAGGAAAACGGTCAAAAGATGTGGATCCCTGAGGGGCAAAACCTCCGAGAGGTATTTACACAGCGTCGTTTTTCCCATCCCCAAATCCGAAACCACGAAGGTTACGAGATCACCCTCCCTGATCAGGTCCACCAGCTTCATGACCTCCTCCGTTTGGTGAGGGACCACGACTCTGGGGTGCGGAAGGGGATCCGTTTGGGCGAAGGGAAGAAACTTCCACCCCCATCTCCTAAAAAAAGCGACCTTCCTGTGCTCAAAGGAATCTATGCCGAAGTCCTCCAATCCGCCCTCTCTTTCCGCCCTCACAGCTTGCATTTAATCCTCACCCGGTAAATCCCCCTCTCGGACCTCTCCAGTATGCCATGCTGAACCATCTTATCCAGATACTCCTTAACCTCCTCGCTCGAAAACATCACCCTGTCCGCCAGCTCTCCCAGTTTGAACTCCCCCACGCTGGAAAGGAAGGAAAGGATTCTGGCCAACCTCACGCGCTCGGAGGGGTTTTCAATCCCCAGCCTCTCGTAAATCTGGAACCTGGAGAGCTCGACCCCCCCCTCCGGAGACTGCAAAGTTTCCTCCGAGGGGGAGGGCTCCAGGCTTTCCGCCCTACCTTCTTCCTTCAGGGAGAGGAGGGCCTTTTCGAATTCCTCCTTAAGCCTTTCCACGTAGCCCCGAAAGGTCTCAGGATCCCTCTCCTTCAGAACCTGGAGGAGTCTGATGAGGGTTTCGTCCTTGGGGACCGCCTCCCCAATATTGTACTTGTAAACCGTTTTGGAGTTCACTCCTATAGAATTGGAAACCGGACGGATCCCCATCTTTCTGATCATCTCCCGCACCATTTCCACCCGCATTTCCGAGGGGATGAACCCGGCTATTTTCATGCTGACGGCCTCTAGCCTACATCGTGGGAAGAAAGCCTACGGCCCGTAGGTTTTTGGCCCACGTTCCGTAGGCCTCCATCCTACTCTGTAGGCTTTTTTCCTACAAAGAGTAGACTGGAAGCCTACATTAAAAAGCTTACCTGCCTACCCTACCTCCCGCCCAGGCGCGGGGTGAAGGAACCGGGCCCTCGTCCCTCCGATCTTTCCTAACTCTTCGTGTTTCCAAGAAATGGAAACATTATTAGGAAAGAGTGAGGATTCTTTTTGAGGACCAATATGACCACAAAAGAGAGAAATTGGAAGAAAAAAAGGATAGAAAATGCCTCTTTGACTAAAATTCTCCTGGAAAAATCCTTATTTGACGAAAAAACCCTTCAAATTCTTCTCCTGTATTACTCGGAAGGGGCCAGAAGCTTTGGGGAGATCGCCGGAAAAATGGGGATGGGAAAATCGGGGGTATGGAAAAGGTGGAGGAGGGGGGTGGAGAGCCTGAAGCAGGCTTTCTACACTCTGGAGCTGGCCCTCTACTTGGGTCTACTGGAGGAGAAAACCGCCGAGCTAGTGCTGGAGGACCTAAGCGATTACCTCGATCTGCGAAAGGGCAAAAAAACTCCTGAGGAGGTGCGGGAAAACCTGCAGAAAAGGATGATACGGGCCCTGCGAGGGGAGGGGGGGAAAGCTATTTAACGGGGGGGGAGAACTCTCCAAAAACAACAGGAGGCATGATATGGCAGAAAACGCGAAAAGGAACGCCGCTGACAACGCTGTGTTCGTGGGGACCAAGCCTGTGATGAACTACGTGCTGGCGGCCATCACGCAGTTCAACCAGGGGGGCAAGGAAGTGGTGCTGAAGGCCAGGGGAAAAGCCATAAGCAGGGCCGTGGATGTGGCGGAGATCCTGAGAAACCGCTTCATCCAGGGGCTGGTCCCCAAGAACATATGCATCGGAACGGAAGAACTCCAGACCGAAAGCGGCGAAAAAATCAACGTATCTACCATAGAAATAGTTCTCGGAAAGAGCTGAAAGGCTTTTTCCGAGATCTTTTTCTTTTTTCCTCCGGTTTTTTTATCCACAGGGTATAGAGGGTTGGTATGGGATCCTGCGATCTAGGCAGCTGGAGAAGAACCCACTTCGCCTCTCAAATCACGGCGGAACTCGAGGGAAAGGAGGTGGTGTTGATGGGGTACGTGGGGACCATCCGGGATCTGGGGGGGCTTAGGTTCCTTACCCTTCACGATCGGGAGGGTTTCATTCAGGTGACCGCTCCGCGAGCCAAGGTCAGCGAGGAGGTTTTCAAGGAAATGGGCCAGCTTTCCCCCCAGTCCTGCGTGGCGGTCAGGGGTAAAGTGGTCCTGGCCAGGCAGGCCCCGGGTGGGGTGGAGGTAATACCCTCCGAGCTCAGGCTCCTGAACCCCGCCCTCTCCCCCCTTCCCCTGGAGCCCACCGGGAAAATCAAATCGAACCTGGACACCCGACTGGATTCCCGCCTCCTGGATTTGCGCCATCCCAGGCAGCTGGCCATCTTCAGGATAAAGCACGAGATCGTGGGCATCGTTCGCCGGTTCCTGACGGGAAAGGGTTTCTTGGAGGTGCAGACCCCCAAAATAGTGGCCACGGCCACGGAGAGCGGGGCCGCCCTCTTCCCCGTGACCTACTTCGACAGGGAGGCTTTTCTCAGCCAGAGCCCCCA
>Ga0078972_1008026_pt1 | contig 22655 bp, 22 predicted proteins | sample YelNatPaOPGAMG01_FD_67568 | JGI IMG/M metagenome (GOLD analysis project Ga0078972, IMG submission 67568) | Hot spring thermophilic microbial communities from Obsidian Pool, Yellowstone National Park, USA - OP-RAMG-01 (SPADES assembly) (version 2) | ecosystem: Environmental > Aquatic > Thermal...
CTAACAGCCGAAGCGATTCCGGCTCATATATACCGACCTTCTCGTCAACAAACCTGAGATCATGCCTAACGAATTTGTCATTGAAGCGGGCCGCACGGAACGCCATTACTGGCGCGATCTGTGGCGCTACCGCGGCCTCTTGTATTTTCTTGCCTGGCGCGACATCCTGGTGCGCTACAAGCAGACTGCGATAGGGGTGCTTTGGGCAATAATCAGGCCCTTCCTTACCATGATCGTTTTCACCGTAGTTTTCGGCAAGCTGGCGAAGCTGCCTTCAGAAGGCGCGCCTTATCCGATGCTGGTGTTCGCAGCCATGCTGCCCTGGCAATTCTTTTCCAGCGCGTTCAGCGAGGCGGGAAACAGCCTGATTACCAATTCAAACCTGATCTCAAAAGTGTATTTTCCTCGCCTGGTGGTTCCGGCTAGCGCGGTTATCGTGAGCTTCGTCGATTTTCTGATTTCGGGGATTCTCCTTCTCGGGCTGATGATGTGGTACGGCCAAATGCCCGACTGGCGCATCCTCTTTCTGCCCTTGTTCGTATCGATCGCATTCGCTGCCGCGATGGGCTCGGGTCTCTGGATAGCTGCGCTCAACGTCGAATACCGGGACTTCCGCTATATCATCCCGTTCGTCGTGCAGCTCGGCTTGTATATATCTCCTGTAGGCTTCAGCAGCTCGATCGTCCCCGAAAAATGGCGTCTGCTCTATTCGCTCAACCCCATGGTCGGGGTCATCGATGGCTTCCGCTGGTCGATCCTGGGCGGCAATGCGAAGATTTTCTGGCCAGGATTCCTGCTCTCCATGTTTATCGTGCTTGGCATGCTGATCAGCGGAATAGCCTATTTCCGCAGGATGGAAAAAACCTTTGCGGATGTGATCTAGCCATGTCGCCAGCCATATCCGTCGAGAATATCTCCAAGAAATACATCATCGGGCACCAGAAGCAGGAGCGCTATACCGCACTGCGCGACGTCCTGGCGAACAAAGCGAAGCGCATGGTAGAAACGCTACGGCATCCATTCTCAGGAGAAAGCGGGGATGCCACCCATGAAGAATTCTGGGCACTGAAAGATATCAATTTCGACATCCAGCAAGGGGATCGCGTTGGCATTATCGGACGCAACGGGGCCGGCAAGTCCACCTTATTGAAGATACTTTCACGCATCACCGAGCCCACTTCGGGTAAAATCTCCATCAAAGGCCGGGTGGCGAGCCTGCTGGAGGTCGGAACCGGATTCCATCCCGAGCTTACCGGTCGGGAGAACATCTATCTCAATGGATCGATTCTCGGCATGAGCCGTGGCGAAATCGCCAGGAAATTCGACGAGATCGTCGAATTCGCAGAAGTGGCAAAGTTTCTCGACACGCCGGTCAAGCGCTACTCGAGCGGCATGTATGTGCGTTTGGCTTTTGCCGTGGCGGCAAATCTGGAGCCTGAAATTCTGATCGTGGACGAAGTCCTGGCAGTCGGAGATGCGCAGTTTCAGAAAAAATGCCTGGGAAAGATGGAGAATGCGGGCCGGGAAGGGAGAACTGTATTGTTTGTCAGCCACAGCATGCCGACCATTACATCGCTTTGCGACAGGGCGATTTTACTGGAATCGGGCAGAGTGGCAACCATGGGGCCGACCTCCGAGGTGGTGATGCACTATTACACAAAAGGGCAGACATCGCCCGGGAGTGCGGACTTTTCGAACAAGCTCGTTGGCGATGCTTATGTGAGATTGCTGAAGGGAGAGGTAAAGAACAGCAACGGTAGGGCAATATTAGAGATCAATATAGACGAACCTGTTACAGTGGAAATGACATTCGATGTGCTGGAGAACAACGCCCCCGAACTGGTGCCGAATTTCCATTTCTACACTGCCGGGGGAGAATGCGCATTCGTCTCGGTATCCGATATCAGGCAGGATTACCCTGCCGGAAAATACTCCGCGATTTGTCATGTTCCCGGAAACTTCTTGAATGAAGGAACGTATTTTATAGGATTGGCGATGACTTCATTCACGTCGGGAGTCGCAATCCATTTCTTCGAGCGAAACGCCCTGTCATTCAATGTGTGCGATCCACTGGAAAACGTGTCCACCAGGTCTGGCTGGGCAGGAGCCATACCTGGTACAGTACGGCCAAAATTACCCTGGGAAACATTCAGAATATGAGTTGCAATATCCCCTCGATCGATTGTAACAGCACCACTTCAGATTTTTCGTTACTGGATGCAATGTACGCTGATCATCTTGCCGGTCCGGAAATTTTCCATGCTTCACTGTTCTGGGAAAAGATCAACCAATTGAATATTGAATGGCTTAAACGTGAAGGCCTTGATAATTTCAAGCGAACGGTCAATAACAATTACTTCAACTGGATGGTAAGTACTCGCTCGGTCTATTTCCGCAACGTTTCGAGAAATTTCTTTTCGACAGCCATCCGCCACCCAAGAAAATTGCTGTCGGCCTTGTTCGCCAATGTGGGCGGAAACATGCGCCATAAAACCTATCTCTCCGACAACGTAGAGCCAAATTACCTTCAAAGAAAAATATATGCCTGGTATTTGCTGTTTCTATACGAATTCGTCACTCAACGCGACGAGTTCGGCCTGTTCGCGAAACTGGAAGAACCTTCTGTCGGCAACCCCATTACCATCAATCTGCATGGAAAACGGGTCAGCCAGGATATCTCCAATTCCTACATGGAATATTCCTATATAAGGCATTCCCTAGGTAACGACTTTTCCGGTATCAAAACGATTGCAGAAATTGGAGGGGGCTACGGGAGGCTAAGTTACCTGTTTCGCTTGTTGCATGGGAGTCAGGGAGTAAAAATCGTGCTTATCGACCTGCCACCAGCCCTATTCGTCGCCCAATGGTATCTGGGTAAGGTCTTTCCGGAAGCAAAGGTCATGAATTATCGGCATTTCACAGACTTTTCGGAGATTGAAGAAGATTTCACTAATTCTTCGGTATGCTTCCTGTTACCGCATCAACTCGAGTTGCTTCCCGATGACAAACTGGATTTGCTGATCAATGTCAGCAGCTTGCAGGAAATGTCGCGCGCGCAAATTAACCATTATTATGAATTGGTGGATAAGAAGACCAGATATTTCTATACCAAGCAGTGGGTAATTTGGGAAAATTCGGAAGACAGCATGTCTGTTCCGGCGGTAATTTACCCGACGAAACCACATTGGCAATTGGTCAAAGCAAGATTGAATCCAGTACATTCTGAATTTTTTGAAGCAATGTTTAAGGTCTCAAAAACATGAAAGCAGTCCTTCTGGCAGGGGGCTTGGGCACGAGAATATCCGAGGAAACCTCCCTCAAGCCCAAGCCCATGATCGAAATCGGCGGAAAACCGATTCTCTGGCACATCATGAAGATCTATTCATCGCACGGCATTAACGAATTCATCATCTGCTGCGGCTACAAGGGCTACGTGATCAAGGAATATTTCGCGAACTATTTCCTGCACATGTCGGACGTCACTTTCGACATGGCAGAAAACCGGATGGACATCCACCAGAACAATGCCGAGCCCTGGAAAGTCACCCTGGTCGACACCGGGGAGCAGACCATGACCGGCGGGCGCCTGAAGCGGGTCAGGCAATACCTCGGAGAGGAAGACTTCTGCTTCACTTACGGAGACGGCGTTTCGGACATCGACATTTCCAGCCTGGTCGATTTTCACAAGAAGCAGCGCAAGCTCGCCACCGTCACTGCAGTACAGCCGGCGGGACGGTTCGGAGCGCTGAAGCTGGAAGAGCGCATGGTGGCGGGCTTCGAGGAAAAACCCCAGGGCGACGGCGGCTGGATCAACGGCGGATTCTTCGTGCTTTCCCCGAAAGCGATCGACCATATCGAGGGAGACGCGACGGTCTGGGAGAAGGAGCCGCTGGAGAAGCTGGCGAGCACGAGACAGCTCTCCGCTTATCTGCATCGCGGCTTCTGGCAGCCCATGGACACCTTGCGCGACAAGAATCACCTGGAAGAATTGTGGACTGGCGGGAAGGCTCCCTGGAAAAAATGGTAACCGATTTCTGGAAAGGCAAGACGGTTCTCGTCACCGGGCACACCGGTTTCAAGGGAAGCTGGCTTTCGCTCTGGCTGCAAAGCCTGGGAGCCAACGTGGTCGGCTATGCGCTGGCTCCCCCCAGCAGCCCCAACCTGTTCGAGGCGGCTGCCGTGGCCGACGGCATGACATCGCTCTACGGCGACATCAGGAACCTCGGGCAGATGCAGGAAGCCATGGCGGCGCATCGGCCGGAGATCGTCATTCACATGGCGGCGCAATCGCTGGTCCGCCATTCCTACCAGCACCCGGTCGAGACCTATGCCACCAATGTGATGGGAACGGTGAATGTGCTGGAAGCCGTGCGCCATGTTCCCGAGGTCAGGGCCGCGGTCGTGATCACCAGCGACAAGTGCTATGAAAACCGGGAATGGGATTGGGGCTACCGCGAGAACGAGGCAATGGGAGGCTACGATCCTTATTCGAACAGCAAGGGCTGCGCGGAGCTGGTCACGTCGGCCTATCGTCAGTCCTTCTTCAACAGCGCAGGAAATGCGGTTGGCGTGGCGAGCGCACGGGCCGGCAACGTCATCGGGGGCGGCGACTGGGCCGAGGATCGCCTGATACCCGACATGGTTCGCGCCGTTTCGCAGAAGCGCCCGGTCCTGATCCGCAATCCTCACGCAATCCGTCCCTGGCAGCATGTGCTGGAGCCGCTGTCCGGATATCTGCTGCTGGCCCGGCGCCTTCATGAAGAGGGCGCGAAATACGCCGAAGGCTGGAACTTCGGCCCGCGCGATGAAGACGCGCGGGAAGTGCAATGGATCGTCGAGCGCTTTACCGGGTTGTGGGGCGAGGGTGCGGCCTGGACGCACGACAGGGCGGAGCACCCGCACGAAGCGCGCTACCTGAAGCTGGATTGCTCGAAAGCCAGAAACCGGCTGTCCTGGCAGCCAAGGTGGGCGCTGGGACAGGCGCTGGAACATATCGCCGCATGGCACAAGGCCCATTTGCGGGGCGAGAACATGCGTGAATTCTCGCTGAAACAGATACTCGAATATTCAGGAGCAGCCATCTAAATGAACTGTCGTCATTGCCATCACCCCCTGCAGCATGTCTTTCTCGACCTGGGCTTCGCCCCTCCTTCCAATGCCTACCTGAGCGAGGCGGACCTCGGGAAGCCGGAACGCTACTATCCGCTCAAACTGTTTTTTTGCGAGCATTGCTGGCTGGTCCAGACCGAGGATTATGCCCAGGCCGACGAGCTGTTCAGCCCGGACTATGCCTATTTCTCCTCGACCTCGACGAGCTGGCTCGCCCATGCGGCATCCTATGCGGAAATGATTGCCGGAAAGCTGGGGCTGGACGGCAGTAGCCTGGTCATCGAGGTGGCTTCGAACGACGGCTATCTGCTGAAAAATTTCGTCGCTTCAGGCATACCGTGCCTCGGCATCGAGCCGACGGCGAGCACTGCGGCAGCGGCGGAAAAGCTGGGCGTGCCCGTGCTGCGCGAATTCTTCGGCGAGGCCCTGGCCAAGAAACTCGCGGCCGAAGGCAGGCAGGCCGACCTGATCCTGGGCAACAATGTCTATGCGCATGTGCCGGACATCAACGACTTCACTGCCGGCATCAAGGCGGCCCTGAAGCCGGGCGGCACGGTCACGCTCGAATTTCCCCACCTGATGCGCCTGCTTGAGCAGACGCAATTCGATACCGTCTATCACGAGCATTTTTCCTATCTTTCCCTGTACTCCGTCGAAAGCATCTTCCGCGGCGCGGGGCTGAGGATATACGACGCGGAAGAGCTTCCCACCCATGGGGGCAGCCTGCGCGTTTACGGCTGCCATGCAGAGGATGGGCGGGACGCCGCGCCCGCAGTCGCCAGAGTGCTTGCAGAAGAAGCATCGAGAGGCATGCGGGACAAGGCGGTTTACCTGCAGTTCCAGGCGCGCGCCGAGCGCGTCAAGGACGATTTGCTGCTCTTCCTGATCGAGCAGAAGCGCGCAGGCAGAAAAGTGGCGGGCTACGGTGCGGCGGCGAAGGGCTGCACTTTGCTCAACTTCTCTGGAATCAAGCCCGACCTGCTGCCCTATGTGTGCGACGCAGCCCCTTCCAAGCAGGGAAAATACCTGCCCGGCACGCATGTCCCGATTCTGCCGCCTGAAGCCATCCGCGAAAGGAAGCCGGACATCGTGCTGATCCTCCCCTGGAACATCAAGGCCGAAGTCATGCAGCAGATGGCGCATGTCCGCGAATGGGGATGCAAATTCGCCGTGGCTGTGCCATCGATCCAGGTTATTTGATGCGCTTCCTTCCGACCCCGCTTTCGGGAGCCTACCTGATCGAACCCGAACAGCTCTCGGACGAACGCGGATTCTTCGCCAGGACATGGTGCAGCAAGGAATTCGGCGAAATGGGGATCAGCCCCAGTCTCGTGCAGTGCAACATTTCCTTCAACAGGAAGAAGGGAACGCTCAGGGGCATGCATTTCCAGAAGACCCCTTACGAAGAGGCCAAGGTGGTGCGCTGCACGCAGGGAAGAATCTATGACGTCATGGTCGACCTTCGCCCGGAATCCGGCACTTTCAAACAATGGTTCGGAGCCGAGCTCTCGGCGGAGAACAGGCTGTCGCTGTACATTCCTGGAGGTTTCGCGCACGGCTTTTTGACCCTCGCGGACGATGCCGAAGTGCTCTACCTGATGTCCGAATTCTTCCATCCGGAATGCGCTTCCGGGGTCAGATGGAACGATCCGGCATTTTCCATAGCATGGCCTGGAGAAGTGAGCGTCATTTCCGACAGGGATGCCTCCTATCCGGATTTTTGCGGGCCGGACGCATGAAAATCCTGCTGATCGGCAAAACCGGACAGCTCGGCGGGAGCATTCTGGCCGATGCGCGCGGGCACCAGGTTCATGCGCCGGGACGCGAAGACCTGGACATCGAGTCCGCGGATTCGTGCGAGCGGACGATTGCAGCGCTTCGCCCCGACGCGGTGATCAACACCGCCGCATTCCACAACGTGCCGCAATGCGAAATCGAGCCTTCGCGGGCATTCGACGTCAATTGCGTGGCCGTCCGGAACCTCGCCGCCATCTGCGCAAAACGGGACGTGCGCCTCGTGACTTTCAGCACGGACTACGTGTTCGGCGGAGACAAGCGCGTGCCTTATGCGGAGGACGACCGCCCCAATCCGCTGCAGATTTACGGCATATCGAGGCTGGCAGGCGAATACGCTGCCCTTTCGACCGCTCCCGACCACGCGATCGTCATCAGAACCTGCGGGCTTTACGGATTGAGCGGCGCAAGCTCCAAAGGCGGCAATTTCGTCGACAAGCGGATCGCCGATGCGAAGATCATGAACAGGCTCGAGATGGGATGCGACCAGGTGGTATCGCCGACCTATACCGGCGATCTCGCCGGGGCCGTTCTCGATCTTCTCGCGCATCCCCTTGCTTCTCCGGGGATCTACCATCTGGCGAACGAGGGGGAATGCACCTGGCACGAATTCACCCGAGCCATCTGCGAACTGTCCGGGATGAGCACGGAAGTCGTCCCGGTGGACAGGGGTGGGCGCAGCGGAGAAATGCGCCGCCCCCTTTATTCGGCCCTTTCCAACACCCGCGCCAGGGCGCTTGGAATAGCCCTGCCCCACTGGCGCGATGCGCTGCAGCGCTACCTCGGCACAAAATACGGAAACGAGACCCGATGAAAAAACCCTGCTCCTACTGCAATACCGAGTCCCCGCTCTGCTTCCATAGCAGGGATTACAACCGGAGAGTCAGCCGGGAAACCTTCGACCATTATCGCTGCCCCCGATGCGGGCTCGTTTTCATTTCGCCGATTCCGGAGAATCTCGGCGATTACTACCCGCAGGAATATTATTTCATTCCCGAATCCACGGACTTTTTTGCAGCGACTGCGAGCCACGAGCAGTACAAGATCGAGATCATCCGGCGATTTGTGGCTGATGGCAGGCTGCTGGAAATCGGTCCCTCTCTCGGCAGCTTTGGCTACCTTGCCAAGCAGTCTGGCTTCCATGTGGAAGCCATCGAAATGGATGCCAGATGCAGCGCTTTCCTGAACGAAATCGCCGGCATCCCCACCGTCAACAGCGATGACACCTGCGCCGCCCTCGACTCGCTGGAGCCTTTCGATGTGATTGCAATGTGGCATGTCATCGAACATTTGCCGAATCCCTGGGAAACCCTGGAGGCCATCGGCAGGAAGCTGAATCCCGGCGGCATCCTCATTCTGGCGGCCCCCAATCCGGACGCCTTCCAGTTCCACATCCAGGGTCGCTACTGGCCGCACGTCGATGCGCCGCGCCACGTGATGCTGATCCCTTCCGGGGTGCTGGCGGAGAAAATGGCCGCGCTGGGCATGAAAGTTGAATTGGCGACGACTGCCGATGAAGGAGGACTCGGCTGGAACGTCTTCGGCTGGGAATTCTTCTTCGGCAACATGAGCAAGCGTCCCAGAATCAAGCGCATACTGGGAAAGCTGGGGCGAATGGCAGCAGCGATGCTTGCCCCGATCGAGCAAACGGAAGGAAAGGGGAGCGCCTACACCATGGTTTTCCGCAAGGGCGTCTGACATGAAATTCTCGGTCCTGCTGCCGACCCGCAACCGCCTCGACCTTCTGTCCCGCGCAATCGAGACTGTCAGGCGACAGGATTACGACGATTGGGAGATCATCGTTTCCGACAATTTCTCGGAAGACGATGTCGCGGGGTACGTCCGGTCCCTGGACGATTCCCGAATCAAGTACTTCCGCACCGACAGCTTCTTGCCGGTCACGGACAACTGGAACAATGCCCTGGACAGAAGCACCGGGGATTACGTCATCATGCTGGGCGACGACGACGGCCTGATGAAAGGCTATTTTTCCACCCTGAGCGATTTGATCGATAAATTCGACTCGCCCGATTTCGTCTACACTTCGGCCTTCCTTTATGCCTATCCCGGCGTGCTGCCCGGAGTCCCGGACGGATTCCTCCGCGCATACGACACCAGAAGGATTTTCCGGGGCGCCAGAGAGCCGTTCTGGCTGAACAAGGAAGAGGCGCTGGGATTCGTCAGGGACTCCCTGGATTTCAGGGTGACCTTCGACTACAACATGCAGTTTTCCCTCGTGAGCAGGAAGCTCATAGAAAAAATGAAGGGTTACGGTCCCTTCTACCAGTCCCCCTATCCCGATTATTACGCTTCCAACGCGATCATGCTCGCGGCGGAGCGCATCCTCGTCGTGCCGAAGCCGCTGGTTGCGATAGGCATCAGCCCTAAATCGTTCGGTTTCTATTATTTCAACGATGCGGAGGCCGACGGCAACTCCTTCCTGAACAATCTGCCGGACCAGAACATGGTGAACCGCCTGCAGGCTACTTTCCTGCCCGGACCAGAAATGAACACATCCTGGCTGGTTTCGATGGAAACCCTCGCCGTCAATTTCGGCCGCGAACCGGATATCCGGGTGAACTACGCACGCTATCGCCTCATCCAGATTTTTGCCATTTACGCCGGATTGATCGGCGAAAAGAACACGGGCAAGGCCTATGCCAGCCTGAAAAGGAAAATGAGCCCGGGCGAATGGATGCGCTACGGCATTCCGCTTTCCGCCCTAGCGATCCTGGCAAGAATCGCGCCACGATACAAAAACTACCTGGCATCGCGAATCCATGCATCATCCGGCTCGCACCCAGGCACCCCCATGCCCGAAGCGAAGGGCGCTTTCGTTACGATGCTCGACGTATTCGAGCAGATCGATCCATCCTCGCCTGCCGATAGGTAGCCCGGCGATGAAGGAGCTTTGCCTCGTCCATCTGGCGCGCGCCTGCAACGGCATCGAGCCCTTCATGAATTTTCTCGATTCCTACCGGGATAATCGCGGGGGAATCGATCACGACCTCCTGGTCGTTTTCAAGGGATTCGAGCGCCAGGAAGATGCCGAAGCATACCGGAAGCTGCTCGCTCCGCTCCCCCATCTATCCCTTGAGATTTCCGACGAGGGGCTGGACATCTCGGCCTATTTCGAGGCAGTCGAGCGTCATTCCGGACAATACAGGTATTTCTGCTTCCTCAATTCGTTCAGCGTGATCCAGGACCCCGAATGGCTGAAGAAGCTGCACGACCACATCGTCCGGCCGGGCGTGGGGCTGGCAGGGGCCACCGGTTCATGGCAGAGTCATGTGAGGAGCATGAAAAACGTGCCTGTTCTTGCGAGATTTGTGCTTGATGCTCATCGCGCACATCACAACATCGCGACGCGCTGGAAATCCGGGGTTATTTTTTCCGTTGTAGCCATCAGGCTGGTCGGCTCAATAATTGGACAGAAATTTGGCAGGCAGGATTACAGGCGATTCCCCAACTACCATGTCCGGACCAATGCATTCATGATCGCCGGCAGCCTCATGCTGGAAATCGGCTGCAATCCGATACGCTCCAAGGAAGACGCCTACAGGTACGAAAGCGGCATCGATGGCCTGTCGATGCAGGTCATCGGGCGCGGCTTGAGATTGCTGGTCGTCGGCAGAAACGGCATGGGCTATGAAATGCACGAATGGGACAGAAGCAATACCTTTTGCCAGGACGATCAGGCGAATCTGCTGGTAGCCGACAACCAGACGAGGCAATACCAGCTCGCTAATCCGGAGAAGCGGAAAGACCTCGCTTACCTGGCCTGGGGAAGATAGGTTCCCCTGTATCCGACTTCATCGGATAGCTTGCCCTGCCAGATGGACTTGAAGAGCCTGGTTTCGCCGGGCGAGGCCGCTTTTCTTCTTATCGTTGAGTTTTCATAGTGATAGAGCGACGCGTAAGGGGTATATACATTCCTGAGCCCCAGCGCGAGCAAACGCAGGCAGAAATCGACATCGTTGTAATCCGTAGCGAACTCCCGCCGGAATCCTCCCAGCTTTCTGACAAGGCTCATCCTGGTGCCCATTGCCGCGCCGGTTACAGCAGGATAGTTCCTTGCAAAATTGGCGTAGCCGAAATAATCGCAGTCTTTCTGGCTGACGTTGTAATGATCGTGCGAGCAATCGGCATGCTCATCGACCAGAATCCCGGCATGTTGAATGTTCCGGTTGGGAAAAAGCAGTTTGGCACCCACAGCCCCGACCGAATCCTGGCAGAGGAAGGACAATATCGCCTGAATCCAGTCGGGAGATATCACTTCCATGTCGTCGTTCAGGAGGATCACATGCTCGGTTTCCACCCGGTCGAACGAGAAGTTTATCTTGTCCGGGAAATTGAATTTTCCCTCGAATTCATAATGAACCACCTCTCCCCCAAGCTCCCGGATCCATCTGCGGTCAGCCTCCTCCAGGTTGCGGTTGTCCACGACAAGAATGCGGTAATTCCTGAAGCTCGACCTGTCGACGATGCTTTCTATGAAATTTCTGATCAACAGCCTGTTTCCCTTGCCTTCGATGTCTGCGCGCTGGGCATCGGTGGGAATCAGCAGGGTGACTTCGATCTCTTCCGGATAGGTCCAATTGACCCTGAATGAACCGGGCATCAGTCCATCGGTAACGCATGCCCGGGAATCGCGCTCCTTGACATGGGCTGCGAGCGCTGCCTTGGCATTGAGCAATGCATGGGGCTTTGCCGCGACATCGCATGCCGCGGAACCCGTCACGCGCCGCCGATGGTAGAGGATTCTGGGTATATGGACGATTCTTCGCGCCTTTCGGGAAGCCCGAAGCGCCAAATCATAATCCTGCGCGCCGCAGAACTGGCTGCGCACCCCGCCCAGTTCGAGGAGGATGCTTTTCCTGACGACCAGGAGATGCCTGATGTACATCACCGATTCAAGATAGTCGGGAGACCAGGATGGCTTGCGGATGGGCTCCAGATGCGCGCCATTTTCGAAAAGCTTGTCTTCGTCCGTATAAAGAAGGTCTGCGTCCGGATACCGGATCGCTGCCTCGGCTATGCGCAAAACGGCCTCTTTGGCGATTTGATCGTCATGGTCGACAAATGTCACGAAATCGCCTGTCGCAAATTCAAGGGCGAGATTGGTCGCCCCGGCTATCCGAAGATTTTCCTGCGAACGGACGATTTTGATCCGGGGGTCCAGTCCCTTGTATTTTGCAAGCGCGCCGATCGTCTCCTGATTGTCGGAGGCATCATCGCAGATGCATAACTCCCAGTTGCCGTAGGATTGCGCCCTGACGGAATCGATTGCCTTGCACAGGATATTCCCCGGAATGTTGTAGACCGGCATGATGATGCTGACCTTCACTTCCTGCCGGCCGAGCTTCAGCCTGCCTGCGGCATCCAGGCTGGACGCCGCGAAAATACCGCACCCGGCCAGATTGTGGAGCGGCCGGTATACGGCCCGGTAATGCAGTCTTTGCATGGCATGCACTGTGCGGCGCAAAGCCTCGCCTGGGCCGTAATCCCTCAGCACTTCAAAAAATCGCCTCACTGATCGGGAAAGAGACATGCTACCCCCGGGCTTCCCAAATTTCATTCAGCCTGGCATGCACGGCGGCCGCGGTCGATTCGACCGAAAACAGCTTCCTGACATGCCGCGCAGCCTCGCCGCCTTTGGCCCCGGCTTCATCCCGGTTGGAAAAGACGTGCCGCATCTGCCTGCGGATGCTGGCGATCTCGGGTTCCGCCCATATGTAGCCGGGTGGGTACGGCGGATTGCCGGGCTTGACCTCTGCAAATCGGTAATCGATGGGGTAGGCGGTGGATTCGGTGACGAAATCGGCGACTCCGCCATAAGGCGTCGCAATCACCGGCTTGTGCGCAGCCATGGCTTCGAGTATCGTAAGTCCGAGACCTTCCGAGCGGTGCGGGGACACGTAACAATCGATCGAATTGAAAAGTGCAGACATGTCCCCCTCGTTCAGCAGTTCGTCCATGAAGACGACATCCTTTCTTCCCGCTGCGCTTTCAATCAGGCCATCCATCTGCGGACGGACAAGCTGGACATTGCCGACTTTGACTGCGCAGAGAGCCCCCTCCTCTTCCGAAAATTCATCGAGATACGCGCTGATGAAAGCCTCGGGGTTCTTCCGTCCCCAGATGCCCCCTGCATCCATCGCATACAGGAAGACGAAAGCGTTGCCTGGCAAGCCGAAGCCTTCACGCCCGCGATCGCTCGCCTTGGCCGAAAAGGTCAGCGATGGCCTGACGACGCTCACGGGCAGGGCCGAAACGGCGTCGAATGCCCGGGATACGAAGGAACTGGCGCACCAGATTTCGTCGAAATGACGGATGGTCGCATGCCATTCCGGGAGCGTCGAAGACAGCTCCCAATACGGAATGCAGATGTTATAGCTGTTCGAATCGACCAGCTTGCTGAGCGGGGATGACCTTAAAATCCCCTGCGATAGCAAATCGAGATTCAGATGGACCAGATTTATCTTGTAGGGGCCGCTCTGGCTGAACGAAATATCCAGCCTCGACAAATGCTCGAAGCCAATCCGCCAGGGAACCACATTGCACGGAATGCCCGCTTCAAGAAGGCTTGCATGATAACCCCGGGTGCTCGTGCCAAGACCGTTGACGAATTCGATCGGTCCGATCAGGTTTACGCCCATGCCCTCCTTGCCGCCGGGAACAAGGGGGGGCCGCTTGTTGAATTGCTCAAATGCCATGCTGATCGATAAGACGCCGTACGGTTCGAGTACGCATCAATCTTGGTGGGGTTGGCGACAAACAGGCATCCAGACTGGACCCGGCTCCCAAATTCATACTTGCTTCAGATGAAGCAGCCTGCACGACATGAGCTGCTTTCTAGACTTTCAACTGGAGTATAATTCAGCAGCAATGAATTTTGCAACCATTTGATTGGCTAAATAATTAGGGCAACATCCAAATTGCATTCAACCCAGAAATCACCGGCGAATCACTTAGTGGCGATCATTGTAAGCTATTTCCCGAGCATCCCTGTTCTGCGCGAGCTCTTCTCGGCCCTCGATTCTCAAGTCGATCGCATACTGGTGGTAGACAACGGATCGCCCGGCCATCCAGAAGTGCAGCCGACTTCCGGGGAAGGCCGGATCACCTGGCTCGCCATGGGAGAAAATCTTGGGGTGGCCCGCGCGCAAAATATCGGCATCGCCTGGGCACGCAGCCAGGGGGCGACGCACGTCCTGCTGCTGGACCAGGACAGCTTGCCTTTCCCGGACATGGTGAGCCATCTGCTATCGGCATACGCCGATCTCGGCAGGGAAAATGCAAAAATTGCCGCAGTCGGCCCAATATTCATGGACCGGGCAAGCGGGCAGAAATCATCTTTCGTTCGCTTCGGCATGCTGAGAAAGAAGAATCTCCAGTGCGATGAAACTACCCAGTTCCTTCCTGTCGACATGCTCATCTCCTCCGGGTCCCTGATATCGATGGCGGCTCTGGATGCAGTCGGCGACATGGACAGCGACCTGTTTATCGATTATGTCGACACCGAATGGATATTGCGCGCGCGAGCCAAAGGCTACATGGCCTATGGCGCATGCAATGCGCTCATGGCCCATGAGCTGGGAAGCCGAAGGCGCAAAGTATGGCTGCTGCGCTGGCGTCATGTGCCGATACATCAACCGCTGCGGTTCTATTACATCTTCAGGAATGGCTTCGCACTTCTGCTCCGCAAGGGATTGCCCCCGGCATGGAAGCGCTGCGAATTCATCAATCTGATTGGGCTGGCGGTGACCTTCGGTTTGCTTGTGGCGCCGCGCCGCGAAAACATCAGGATGATGACGCTCGGCTTCAGGGACGGCCTCAAGGGGAGGACGGGAAAGTTCGGGCATGCGGCGCAGAAGGATGGACGATGACCCAGCCAGCCCTGCCGAAGATAAGCATCTGCATCCCGACATACAATTGCGAACAATATATCCGGGCGGCCATCGAATCGGCTGTTTCCGAAGAATGGCTCGATGCGGAAATCGTGGTTGTCGACAACGCCTCCACGGACAATACCGTCTCCGTCGTGCGCGGTCTGATGGATGATGCGCGCGGAAGAATCCGGCTATTCGTCAATGATCACAATATCGGGATGGCCGGAAATTTCAATCGATGCCTGGAACATGCGCAGGGCACGTACATAAAATTCCTGATGGCCGATGACCTGTTGCTGCCTGGATGCGTCCGGAAATTGTCCGGCATTCTCGACTCGAATCCAGGCGTATCATTGGTCGCCAGCGCCCGGGTTGTCATCGACGAATCGGGAAACAGCCTGGCGACGCGCAGGCGCTTCAGGAATGACGTTGAAATTCCCGGGAAAGAGGTCATCAATGACTGCCTGTTCGGGCAGAATTACATCGGCGAGCCCACGGCAGTCATGTTCCGCAAGGCATCGATGCGCAGCGGTTTCAATGTCCATTTGCCCCAAGTGCTGGACATGGATATGTGGTTCAGATTGCTGGAGCTGGGAAATCTGTACTACGTCAGCGAACCCTTGTGTGCGATAAGGCAGCATCCGGATCAAGTGACGCATGCCAACCTCAAGTCGGGAGCATTGATCGAGGACAACATCAGGCTCTTCGATGCGTACTCGCGCAAGCCATACATCGAACGCTCTCCGTGGCGGCGCTTGAGGCACAAATTATTTATTACCTATCGCGTCTGGATTTCGAGGCAATATATTTCCGAAGAGACAAGAAAGCGCATTCTATCGCAGTACGGCAACGAGCTGCTGTACAGGCTTATGCCTCTGGGATTCCTGCTTCTGTCGTTCAAGAGGCGGGCATTGAAACTGATTCGTGGCCCGGTTTGATTCCCGGTCCGTAAAAAGGAAACGAGCAATTGCAGATCGATCATCATGACGGCGCGGGATCCGGACAAGCAGGCGGAATGAGGCTGGCCGGCATCAGGAAATCATCCCTGCCGAACAAGCCGCTTATCACCGTAATCACCGTTGTGTTCAACGGCGAATCCACGATCAAGGATACGATCGAGAGCGTCCTCGGCCAAACTTACGACAACGTCGAATTCATCATCATCGATGGCGGATCGACCGACAAGACGCTCGATGTCATAAGACGATATCAGGACAAGATCGATTACTGGATCAGCGAACGGGACCGGGGTCTATACGATGCCATGAACAAGGGCATCGCCTTGGCAAGCGGCAGCTATATCGGAATGCTCAATTCCGACGATTACTTCGCCTCTTCCTCCTCCCTGGAGATCCTCGCCTCAAACATGAACGGCACCGACGCAGACCTGATATTTGCCGCCCTGGATATCGTCGACTCGAGGAATCCCGACAGGATACTGCGCAAATATCGAGTTCGAACCTACAGTTCCTTCTTGATGCGTATCGGGATCATGCCGCCCCACCCTACGGTATATTGCAAGAAGACCGTATATCTGCATGCGGGGCCTTATCGCCTGGATTACCGGATTGCCGCGGACTTCGAGATGCTGGTGCGCTTGCTGCTTAGGCACAAGGTTACTTGGCACTTCGTCGATGAGGTGGTGGTCAAGATGCGCGCGGGCGGAATAAGCACACGGGGGCTCAAGTCGTACTGGACGATCAATCGTGAAATAGTCCGTTCCTGCAGGGAAAACGGCCTCTACACCAACATGCTGCTATTGGCGCTGAAGCTTCCTGTCAGAATATGGGAACGCCTGTCTTGAGGAGCTGGGAGGATATCGGAAAAGTGCGCTGCCGTACGGAAAGAGTCCGATGAAATTCCTGATCACCGGAGCCAACGGTTTCGTCGCAGGCGCGCTTTGCGGGCAGCTCATCGGCATGGGATTCGAGGTCAGGGGAGTGGTCAGGAGCGAAGGATCGATGCTTCCTGCCGGCATCGAAAGGATTTCCGTGGGGGGCATAGACGGGAATACAGACTGGTCGGGTGCGCTGCAGGGCATCGACTGCGTGATCCATCTCGCGGCAAGAGTCCACGTCATGAGGGAAGGGAGCGCCGACCCGCTTGCCGAATTCAGGAAGGTGAACGTGTCGGGAACCAGGAGACTCGCCGAAGCCGCGACTGCTGCAGGCGTGAAGCGCTTCGTCTATGTCAGCTCGATCAAGGTGAACGGGGAGGCCACGTTCGAGCGCCCCTTTTCGGAGTCGGATGTGCCGAATCCACAGGACCCCTACGGCATCTCGAAATGGGAAGCCGAAGCGGTTCTCCATCGCATCTCGAAAGAGACTGGTCTTGAGGTCGTGATCCTCAGGCCCCCTCTCGTCTATGGACCGGGCGTGGGCGGGAACTTCATCAGGATGCTCGTCTGGATAAAAAGGGGAATTCCGCTTCCGCTGGGTTCGGTCAGGAACAGAAGGAGCATGATCTATGTGGAAAATCTGGCCGATGCCCTGATCCATTGCGCTACCCATGCGAAGGCCGCAGGCGAAACCTTCCTGATTGCCGATTCGGAATCGATTTCGACCCCTGAACTGATTCGACTCCTGGCCGAAAAAATGGGGCGTAAACCCCGAGTTTTTTCCTTCCCCGTTTCCCTGCTCAAGCTGCTCGGCAAGTTCACGGGAAAATCATCCGAAATCGAAAGACTGACGGGGTCGCTGGAAGCGGATGCGTCGAAGATCAGGAAAATGCTCGACTGGAAACCTCCCCGATCCCTCGATGATGGATTGAAAAAAACGGCGGACTGGTTCAGCAAAAATCACTGAACACGAAAACCACCGTCCTTGCCAAGAACAGCACCCACCGCTATACTGTCCCACATATTTCTTACCCATTGATTTTCCATGGAAACCACGAAACTCTCCAGCAAGGGGCAGGTGATTCTGCCCAAACATATTCGTGCAACGCATAAGTGGCTCCCTGGAGTCGAATTTGTGGTAGAAGACACCCCTGAAGGCGTATTGCTGAGGCCATTGAAACCCTTCAGACCCACCCGGATCGAAGAGGTTCTCGGCTGCACGGGTTACAAAGGTGCCGCAAAGACGATCGAAGATATGGATGCCGCCATTTCAAAGGGAGTCAAGGCCACTCATGATCGCAGTTGACACCAATGTCCACGTCCGTCTGCTCACCCGAGACGACCCGATTCAGGCCGATCGCGCAGTCGCCCTGTTCGAACGTGAAGAAGTTTTCATTTGCAAAACCGTATTGCTCGAAACCGAATGGGTGTTGCGCTTCAGTTACGAACTGGAAAACCTCGTCATACTCAAAGCACTGACCAATGTATTGGGCCTGCCCCATGTCACAGTCGAAGACAACCCTGTAGTGGTTCAGGCCCTGTCGCTCTTCCAGTCCGGAATGGATTTTGCCGACGCCCTGCATCTTGCTTCAAGCAAAAGTGCCGTCCAGTTTGCCACATTCGATGAACGTCTGAAGAAACGGGCAGCAAATTTCAACCATCAGGTGGTTCTGGCATAGCCTGATGCTCAGCCCTCTTTACGCGCCGCTCATCTCCTTCGGCATCGCCCTGCTGGTCCTTGTCCTCCTGACAAGGGGGAAGATGGCCAGATTCGCGCTCGACAAGCCCAATGCACGGTCGCTTCACCAAACGCCGGTGCCGCGCACAGGAGGCATAGCCATCCTGGCCGGCATGCTGTCGGGCTGGTCGCTTATCGGACCCCCGGCCAACGTGATCACGCTTGGCCTGATCATCCTGATCGTCGTTTCCTTCCTGGACGATCTCCGCGGTCTTTCCGTATCATTCCGCTTCGGAGCGCACTTTGTTGCCGCAGGGACTTTCGCCTATTTCGTTCTCCTGCCTCTGGTCGGCGGCATCGGCGCATCCCTCTTGACGCTCGCTGTTGTCTGGATGATAAATCTGTATAATTTCATGGACGGCTCCGACGGCCTGGCTGGGGGAATGGCGCTGTTCGGATTCGGGTTCTACGGCGTCGCGGCATGGGTTGCGAACGACCCGTATTTTTCATTGTTCAATCTGGCGATTGCGATGAGTGCCGGCGCATTCCTCTTTTTCAACTTCCATCCCGCCAAAATCTTCATGGGCGACGCGGGCGCCATTCCACTCGGATTCCTTGCCGCCACGCTGGGCCTGCTGGGCTGGAGAATGGGCGACTGGCCTTTCTGGTTTCCTCCTCTGATATTTTCCCCCTTCATCGTCGATGCGACTGCAACGCTGTTCAGGCGCCTCTTCAGGGGCGAAAAGATATGGCAGGCGCACAGGGAGCATTACTACCAGAGACTGATCCAGATGGGCCTCGGCCACCGCAACCTCGCTGCTGCCGAATATGTCCTGATGGCGGCCATTGGCATCTCTTCGATACTGGCAGTGCGGAATCCGGTTCCCCTGTTCGCCTTCTGGGGAATCGCCTACGCATTCATCGCGTACCGTGTCGACCGACGCTGGGCTGAATCAGACAAATGACGCCATTCAGGAATCCCAGAACCCTGCTCGCCGCTTCCCACGACATCGTGGCCGTCCTGGCCACCTGGTATGCGGCCTATCTGCTGCGCTTCAACCTGGATATCCCGCGCTTCTATGTATCTCAGATGATCGATTCGCTCGTCATCGTCGCCCCGATTCAAACCGTGATTTTCCTCAGTTTCGGCCTTTACAGGGGAATCTGGAAATATGCCAGCCTGCCCGATCTGAAGAAAATCGCGTTCGCGGTCGGAACGGGAACGGCAGCGATCCCGACGCTCATGTACATGGTGCACCATCCCGTAGGCGTCCCAAGATCGGTCTTCATCCTCTATCCTATCCTTCTGCTCCTCGTCATGGGCGGCAGCAGGCTGCTTTACAGGGCCTGGAAGGAGAAGCATTTGCACGGCTTCGCAAGGCTGGGCGGCAAGCCCGTGCTGGTGCTGGGCGCGGGAGATGCCGCGGCAAGCCTGGTGAAAAGCCTGGAAAGGAGCACGGAATGGCGCGTAATCGGTCTGCTCGACGACGATTCCAGGAAGCAGGCCAGGATGATCCACGGCATCAAGGTGATCGGCCCGCTTTCCGATCTCGGCGCGGTCTCGAAGAAAACGGAAGTCGAAAACGCCATCATCGCCATGCCTTCCGCCTCCCACAGCGAAAGGAGAAGAGCGCTGGAACTATGCTCCGAAGCAGGCGTCAAGGCGCTGACCGTGCCCTCTTTCGACGATCTGATCGGGGGCAAGCTGACCATCTCCCAGATCAGACGCGTCGAACTCGACGATCTTCTGGGCCGCGACCCGATCCAGCTCGACAGCGCCGGACTTCAGGATTTTCTAACCGGAAAAACGGTGATGGTGACAGGCGCTGGCGGCTCCATCGGCTCGGAACTCTGCCGCCAGATCGCAAGATTCGAACCGGGCAAGCTGATCCTATTCGAACTTTCGGAGTTTTCCCTGTACGGCATCGAGCAGGAATTTTCAAACAGATTTCCCGAAATCCCCATCGTATGCGCGGTAGGGGACGTAAAGAACGCCGCCAGAATCAGGCAGATTCTCGAGCTTCACCGCCCCGACGTCGTCTTTCATGCCGCAGCCTACAAGCATGTTCCGCTCATGGAGGACGAGAACGCATGGGAGGCGGTGAGAAACAATGTCCTCGGGACCTACACCGTTGCCCGCGCTGCCCAGGCCGGCGGTGTCGGAAAATTCGTTCTGATTTCCACCGACAAGGCGGTCAATCCGACCAATGTCATGGGCGCATCGAAGCGCCTGGCAGAACTCGTCTGCCAGAGTCTGCAGGCCTCCGAAGGAACCCGCTTCGTCATGGTGCGCTTCGGCAACGTGCTGGGCAGCACCGGAAGCGTGATCCCGAAATTCAAGGCGCAGATCGAAAAGGGCGGCCCCGTCACCGTGACCCATCCTGAAATCACCCGTTACTTCATGTCGATACCCGAAGCGGCCCAGCTCGTGCTGCAGGCCGGGCTCATGGGGCAGGGCGGAGAAATATTCGTGCTGGACATGGGGGAGCCCGTCAGGATCGCTGACCTGGCCCGCGATCTCATCAGGCTTTCAGGATTCAATGATGGGGATATCGAAATCGTCTATACCGGACTGCGCCCTGGAGAAAAGCTCTTTGAAGAACTCCTCGCCGACGACGAGCAGACCCTGCCAACGCCCCACCCCAAATTGCGCATCGCCAGGGCGCGGCGAGAAGACGAAGCATGGCTCTCGAAGCTCCTCGCATGGCTGTCGGCATCCGAAATCATGGGCGACGGCGAAGTCAGACATGACCTTGCCGGATGGATTCCCGAATACGCACCTTCCGGAGAGTAAATGCCATCGATTCGGAGCTCGGCAGAAACTTCGGCAAAATGGGCGGCCATTGCCATCGGCTTTTCCGTCCCGATATCGGTCGCGCTCGACAATGTCCTGATGCTCGCCGTTTTCTTTTTCTGGCTCGTCGGCGGAAGCTTGAAGGAAAAAGTCCATGCCATTTCAGAAAGCCGCGTCTCTCTCGCGGCCCTTGTCCTGATCGGCTTTCTGGCCATCGGCATGTTTTATGGCAACGCCTCCTTTCACGACGCGCTGAACGCCTTCGGAAAATACATCGACCTGCTTTTCGTTCCGGTTTTCTTCACGATCTTCAAAGATCAAAAGGCGAGACGGCTTGCGCTGGCCGGGTTCGTTTCAGCCATGATGCTGACCCTTCTGCTGTCCTATCTGCTGAAATCCGGCATAGTGCACCAGAACTCGATCCTGCGCGGCACTCGGGACAATCCTTATGTGTTCAAGCTGTATCTCACCCAAAATTTCTTCATGGCGTTCGCCGCCATGATCCTCGCCACATGGTCGTTTTTCGAAAGCGATCAGAAGAAGCGTCTGTTTTTCGCGCTCCTCGCCGCCCTCGCATCGTTCAACGTGCTTTTCATGGTGCAAGGCAGGATAGGCTACATCGTTCTGGCCCTGCTGCTCCCTTATCTTTTCATCCGGAAATTCGGGGCGAAGGGGCTTGCCATCGGAATGCTCGCGGTGATCCTTTTGGGCGCCTCTGCCTATTTCGGTTCGAGGGAATTCCGCCAGCGAATCGACATCGCAGCTTCCGAGTTCTCCCACTGGCACAGGGGGCATGCGACCCGTACAGACAACTCCATCGGACAGCGTCTCGAATACGATGTCAACACCCTGGCAATCATCAGGCAGCACCCGTTTTTCGGAGCAGGCACGGGCGGCTTCGAAAAAGCCTACGCGTCCAGCATTGCCGGCACGGGCATGGTCGCTCCCAGTCATCCTCATAACGAGTTTCTGCTGATCGCATCTCAGCTCGGCATCCCCGGACTGCTGCTGCTCCTGTCGCTTTTTTACATCCAGTGGCGGGAAGCTTCCATGCTTCCGGTTCGGGAACAATACCTGGCCAATGGGCTGGTCCTGGCCATGGCCTCGGGCTGCCTGTTCAACTCCTTCCTGCTCGACCATGCCGAAGGGCTGTTCTTCGCCTTCATGACCGGCGCGATATTTTCGGCAAGGAGGCAAAATTGAGCCTTTCCGTCATCGTCATATCGAAGAACGAAGCGCACTCCATCGGAAGATGCCTGGAATCGGTCTCGTGGGCCGACGAAATAATCGTCGTCGATTCCGGAAGCGACGACGAAACCGTCAAAATATGCGAATCGAAAGGCGCGAAAGTCCATTCCATGGACTGGCCAGGCTTCGGCCCGCAGAAAAACCGGGCGCTCGCTCTGGCCACGGGAGAATGGATATTGTCGCTGGATGCGGATGAAGCCGTGCCCCCCGAATTGAAGGCTGAAATCCTGGAAGCCATTTCGAAGGAGGGGGCCGATGCTTACAGTTTCCCGCGCTCTTCGAGCTACTGCGGAAAATTCATGC
>Ga0078972_1008028_pt1 | contig 22649 bp, 21 predicted proteins | sample YelNatPaOPGAMG01_FD_67568 | JGI IMG/M metagenome (GOLD analysis project Ga0078972, IMG submission 67568) | Hot spring thermophilic microbial communities from Obsidian Pool, Yellowstone National Park, USA - OP-RAMG-01 (SPADES assembly) (version 2) | ecosystem: Environmental > Aquatic > Thermal...
TTTTGTGTCTGTCAAGGAGCAAAAACGAAGAAATAGCAGCGCTATTTAAGAGTTTTTGCGACACAGACAGACGCTAAATTAACCGCAAAGATATTGCACGAATTAATCAGCGTTTCCCTAAATAAAAAACCGGGACAAAAAGAACACTCCAGCGAACCCTTGACAACGATCGCCTCTTCCGGCGGCCCCTTCGTACACTTCGAACCTTACGGCCTGTTCCGCGGCTTTCCGTTCCGCACGCCTTCGGGCTTTTCACCCGCGCTTTTGCGTCCCTTCAAACTCGAAGCCTTCCGTACGACTCGCGCCCGGCTTTCGCCGTTCGTGTCCTCCGCTTTTTAGGCGGCGGCCCTTCCGTTTGAGTCCTCATCCTCAGGTATTCCCTGGAGTGTATTTCGATTATATAAAAAGGGCTCCGCGATTTCAAATCCAATATTATCTCATTTATTTTCGTTTGCGGTCAATTTATGCGTTCATATTACATTATATATGATTATCTTGTGCTGGCGTTATTTTTCGCATTTTTTCAGCGTTTTTAAAAATATCATCGTTTTTTGGGGAAAATTATAACCGGGGAGGAAAAATGAAAAATACGACGATACGCCGCCCTCGAAGCCGGATCCCCGTACCGGCGGCGATAACGTCCGACCTCGGGGCGGTCAACGCTTCGCGCGACGCCGCGCGATCCGTGTCGGACGAAGCCCGCGGCTCCGCGCGAAAAAGAAACGGCGATTAACCCTTTATTCCGCGCGGGATTCTGTTATAATGGAACGCAAGGCCGTTTTCGACAAATTCTTAGGCCGCGGAGCGGGCGATGACCGAATTGCTTTACATACTCGAAAACATATCGCTGCCGATAATAATCCTCATTTCGGCGGGGTTCCTGTTCCAGAAAATATTCAGGACCGATACCGGGGCGGTGTCGAAAATCGTGCTGTACCTTTTTACGCCGGTCACGGTATTCGTATACCTGTACAAATCCGAAATAACGCTTGATTTTTTCGCGCTGCTGTTTTTATTCATGCTTATGCTCCAGGGGGCTATGTTTATCGTCGGGGCGGCGCTGTCCGCGGTTATGAAATACAACCGAAGCACGCGCGGCGCGGTTATAAACGCGATGGTGTTCATGAATACCGGCAACTACGGTTTCCCTCTTATAGCGCTCGTTTTTCAGAGCAACGCCGTAACGGCTGCTTCTCAGGTCTTCATAGTCGCCCTCCAGAACCTGACTTCATTCACTTTCGGAGTGTTCCAGGCAAGCTCCGGCCAGTCCGTTCCGCGTAAAAAAGCGTTGGGCAGCGTCGTGCGCATGCCGGCGATATACGCCGTCCTTCTCGCGGCGGCATTGAACCTTTCGGGAATAAAGATCCCGGGCTTTATCCGGGTGCCTATGGAATACATATCGTCCGCGTTCATAGCCGTGGCGCTCGCCGCATTGGGCATGCAGCTAGCCGAGGTAAAGCTCAACAGCAGGCTCAAAGACCTTTTTATCGTAAGCGCCGTTAAAGTCGCGGCGGTACCTCTCGCGGCGTTTGGGATAATAACCATTTTGGGCGTAAAAGGGATACTCGCTCCGGCGCTCCTCATCGGGGTCTCGACCCCGACCGCCGTCAACACGGCGCTGCTCGCGCGCGAGTTCGGGAACGAACCGGATTTCGCCGCACAGATAGTGCTTCTGACGACGCTCATATGCACGTTCAGCCTGCCGTTTATAATCTATTTCGCGAAAACTTATTTCGGTTTCTGACAAATAAAAAAGGCGCGCCGTAAAATAACGCGCGCCCCTGCGCTTTTGCCTATATGTTATGGAATATAAGGCTGTATATCAGATACCCGAAGAACAGCACGGCTCCGATCGGAAGCGCCATCTTCGCCCAGTCCCTGCTCCTTATTTTTAGCCTTGACGCCGTAACGATGTTGGGTATGTTGCCCGTTATAAGCATCCCGCCGCTTATAAGGAGGCTCATAAGTATCGTCTTTAGCTGTATCGCGTTCATAAGCGGGCTTACCTCCGCTGCGGCGAGGGTCGCGTTGTCGAGTATCGCCGAAAGCAGGTTCAATACGTAAAGTATATAGTCGTTGAGCTTTATGACGTACGCGTCTATAACGGGCTGGAAACCGGCTCCCAAAAGCTCGAGAGCGATTATGAACGCAAATATCTTTACGCTCCTTAATACCGTCCCTTTGAACGTTTTTTTCTCCGGGTCTATCTGCTCGATCGCCACGTCCCGATCCGCCTGCCATGATTTCACGGTAAGCGCGCCGAACGCCGCCAACAATATTACTATGGGGATAATATAAATCCAGAGCAGATCGAAAAGGTAGAAGAATCCAGCGTTCAGCTTCGAGACGACAATCGTCGAGAGCGGCTCGCCGACCGGAGTAAGGACCGCGCCCAAGCCGATGGAATAGCAGGCGATGATGTTTATCCGGAACGCTTCCTTCCTGTGCAGCGGGAGCATCGAAATTATCTCCGCGAGAAGCAGCGACGCGATTATCGCTGTAATAAGCGACGACAACAGCCCGAGGAAAAGAATGATCAAAGCGACGGCGAGACGAAGCGGTATTTTTTCAAGAAGCGTGCCCGCCACGTAGTCGATCTTCTTCTCAAACAGCATGAACAGTATCCCCAAGCCGAACACTATCCCCGTTATAAGATAAAGGTTTATGTTGGAAAATATCCTTCCGAATTCCGCGAGGGTCTTTCCCATGTCCCCAAAATCGATGACTCCGGACACAAGCGCCGCGGCTATCCCCATCACGAGAAGAAAAATCTCGAGGTTCTCTTCTATTTTCCTCACGCTGAGCGGAAGAGCCACCACTATAAGCAGTATTATCAAAAGCCCTATTTCCATCGTAACCTCCGTATTTGTATAAACATCTCGCAATATATACTTAAATATATACTTACGCAATAAAAATAGGGCAATCCGTTACGGACTCCCCACCCTTGGAGCCGAAGTCTTGAAACGCCCGAAGGCCGTTCAACCGCTTCTCCGTATCTTTTTTAAGAGTATCTTTTACCCCGTCCAACGTATTATATCAGCCGCAGTTCATAAATGCAAATATTTTGTTGCAATTTAAGCCGCTTTCTGCTATAATCTAAAAAAAGATACGAGTCGTTCGGTTGGACGGGATTTTTTCCGTTTTCAAGTGAAGCGGGCTTTCAGGGCGGGGAGCCGTTGTTTGACGGGGCTTCCTTTTTTATTCCTCAGCTTTGCGCCGGAATCCCAAAACGTCGGCGGCTCGGATCTTGGATGTATATTTGCGAAAGGTTCGTCTGCGTTTTCCGAAAAAAGCGGGCTCTTTTCGGGAAAGCCGTATGAACCGGCGCAAAAACGGAATAATGGTATCAGGCTAAAAGCCTTAAAAGTACTATTGTTCTGAAAACTTAATATAATGTAATGTGCAGCGCTTAATTCCCGCAGGGGAAACGGGAGAACCGTTTATTGGGGTGAATCCGATCCGCACTTTTAAGTGCGGGGAGGCAGGGTACCTTCGACCCGAACCCGTCAGCTAATCTCGTAAGCGTAGGAAGGGATGTGTTTTAACCACGTCAATGCAGTTTTTATACTGTTCCTTCCAGAAGGCGCTGCTTGCGGCGCCTTTGTTATTCAGAGCAATCCGAAAAAAGGAGGGGAGAATCATGAAGATCGCATTATGCGGTATCGGAAGAGCGGGCAGCGAAGTCGCCCGCGCGGTGTACTGCCGTCCGGATATGCACATCGTGGCGGCGTTGTGCAGGCCGGAAAGCAACCGTGCCGGAAAAGATTTGGGAGAGCTCGCGGGGATGCCATTCTGCGGCATCACGGCAAAAGAGATTTCCGAAGTGGAAAACGTATTCAGAGAGCACAGGATCGACGTCGTGATCGACTTCTCAAACCCCGCCGCGTCGCGCGTGCTGCTCGACGCGTGCAGGAAATTCGGGATCAACGCGGTCATATGCACGACCGGGTTTTCCGATTCCGAGCTGCGGTGGATGAAGAAGATCGCGAGGGAAAAATCGTTCGGGCTCGTATACGCGCCCAACGTCACCGTGGGAGTCAACGTGCTGATGGATATGGCGCGCGTCGCCGCGCAGAAGATCCCGGATTACGATTTTGAGATCACTGAGATCCATCACCGAAACAAAAAGGACGCCCCTTCGGCGACAGCGAAGCGCATCGCGGAAGCGATCGGGCGCGAGCTTGGCTTAAAAGGCGAAGGCGCGGTCCCTATCCACGCGGTACGCGCGGGCGGGTATATCGGCCGCCACGAGGTGCTCATCGTAGGCGAATACGAAAAAGTCCATATCGTGCACGAATCGTTCTCTCGCAGGGCTTTCGCGGAAGGCGCGCTGCGCGCGGCGAAGTTCGTAATAAACAAGAAGGGCTGGTTCGAAATGGCGGACGTCCTTTCCGAACCGGAACTCGAGGCCGTCGATATGGCCTGATTCAAACGGCAAGTCACAACGCGAAGCGCCGCATAGGCTTGTTTTAGCGGCGCGGTTTTCGACGAACGGCGGGCAATGCTGTTGCCCGCCGTTTTATTTTGCCGTTAGCGAATAAATCTCCTTGACAAAACATAATATTATTATATTATTATATTCAAATATATACAGAGGGATACGCGCGGTGGTTGAGATTTTGAAGGCTTTGGCCGACGAGAACCGTTTGAGGATCCTGAATATGCTTCTTTTCGGAGAGCTTTGCGTCTGCGAACTCGGGTATGTGCTGGATATGACTCAGACGAACGTATCGAGGCATCTTAAAATACTTTGGAGCGCCGGCGTCGTCGAACGGACGAAGCGGGCGCAATGGATGTATTACCATATCCGCGCCGAGTTTGAAGAAGCGTATCCGGACCTTTTACACTTTATAAAAGCGAACGCCGAAAGCTTACCGGGCTATGAACGCGATATCCTAAATTACCGCGCATACAAAGACGGCGGCATAGGCTGCGCGCGATTGAAATAATAGAAAAAAACAGGTTCCAAACGGATACAAGCGCATATGTTATAAATGCGGCTCTTCGGAATACAATAAAAATAATATCTCTAAAGGGGGAGAATTAAATCATGACAACAAAGAGCAAAACGGGGTTATCTTTTCTCGACCGGTTCCTTACGCTGTGGATATTCATCGCGATGGCGGCAGGCGTAGGTCTCGGCTATCTGTTCCCGAATCTGGCGCTGACGCTTGAGAGCCTCTCGACAGGCACTATCTCCTGGCCCATCGCGGTCGGTCTCATCGTTATGATGTACCCGCCTCTCGTGAAGGTAAGGTATGAGGAAATAGGCAAGGTGGCGAAAAACAAGAAAGTATTCGGCTTTTCGATGATACAGAACTGGATAGTCGGCCCCGTGCTGATGTTCGTACTCGCGATAATCTTTCTGCCCGACAAACCGGAGCTTGCGATGGGTATCATCATCGTAGGCCTTGCGAGGTGCATCGCTATGGTCATCGTCTGGAACGGGCTTGCCCGGGGAGACAACGATTACTGCGCCGCGCTCGTCGCTTTGAACTCCATCTTTCAGGTGTTGCTCTACTGGGCGTATTTCTACCTGTTCCTGACTTTCTTCCCGAAGATACTTGGGCTGGCCTTCGGGGGACAGGCGCTGAAATTAGGGATATGGGACGTGGCCCGCACGGTTTTGATCTATCTCGGAATACCGTTTTTCGCCGGCGCGCTGACGCGCTTCATACTTATCCGCACAAAGGGGAGGGAATGGCTGGAAAAGAATTTTCTGCCCAAAATATCGCCCGTTTCGCTCGCCGCGCTGCTTTACACCATCATAATCATGTTCACGCTTAAAGGACAGATCATAGTGCAACAGCCGCTCGACGTGCTTCGCGTCGCCGTTCCGCTGCTATTGTATTTCGCGATAATGTTCTTCGTCAGCTTTTTCATGTCGATGCTTGGCAGGTTCAAATATGATCAGACCGTAACGCTCAGTTTCACCGCCGCAAGCAACGATTTCGAATTGGCTATCGCCGTCGCCGTCGGCGTTTTCGGGATTGGGAGCACCGTCGCTTTCGCGGCCGTGATCGGCCCGCTTATTGAAGTGCCTGTGATGATAGCTCTGGTCAACGCCGCCATGGCGCTAAGAAAGAAGTTTTACGACGAAAACGGGCTTCCCGTCAGGAGGATAAAAGCGGACCCCGACCGGCCCGCCTGATGAAAAAACACATTGTTTAATATAATAAACACACAAAGTGATAAAAGATAGCATATTGCAATGAGGTTTTTATAAAATATTAAGGAATAGCGGTGGACGTCTTCGGACCACACCTAAGAGAGTTGGATGCGTCCGGCTCTCTTTTTTTATTCTCTTTCCGGTTTCTTTACAGCCCGGCGCATTTAGCGCGCCAGATACTCCCCGGGATCCATCCCGTTCACGGCGATCACTCTGACGACCTCGTCCGGGTCGCCAAGGCCCGGCTCCCGCGCGGCCGCGCCGCTTACGAGAGCGTCGAGGCTGTCGTAGATCTCGCCGTCTAAAGCGTACGTTTTCGCGTACGCGTATCCCGCGCCCGCTCCCGATTCGCTTATCGCGCTAAGGCTGTGAGCCGCGCCCCGGTAGGTAAAGTCGATCTCCATTATATCGCTTACCTCCATCAGCTCGAACACGTTTTTCAGAGCGGTATCGAGCGCGGGCCAGTCCGCTTCCCCGCTCTTTATCCTTTTTTTGCTCCGGTTGATCCTTACGAACGCGGCCTCGGCCGCTCCCGCCGCCGCTATGATGAGAAGCAGGATAATAAGGATAACGCAAACCGCGCCGACCGCACGGCCGGCGCTTTCCGGCAGCCGCACAAATACGCGAAAAAGAGTGATAGCCGCCGCAAGGCCAATCCCCGCCGCTATTTTTATCACGGAACTCCTGTACGAAAGCGCCGCGGCGTCGAATATCTTCACGCCCCGCCTCCCCTCGCGATCTGCGGTATCAGCATGTCCTGCAGTTCCGAAAGCGGTACGCGAAATTCCGGCTCGCCCATCGTCGAAGGCGCGATCGAGCACATTTCAAAGACTATGCCAAGCGCGTCCGCGCCGATATAAAATCCCGTTTCGCCGGAAACGCCGGAAAAAGAATAGTCGTCAGCGTCCGGCCCGGAACCAATCGCTTTCTCTATCGCGCCGTTCAAGCGCCCGGCATAATCCGCGCCGCTTAAGAATAAGTCGGGCAGGGAGAGCGCCCGTCCGGGCATGGTGTTCAGACAGTTTATGAACATCGATCCCGCGGTCTCCTGCGCTCCTCCGTCCCAATAGCATGTTTCCTCGCGTATCGACAGGATTGCTCCGTCGTTTCGCATGACTTCGAACCTTGCTTCATAGTAGTACTGCTGCGCTTCGCCGCATCCGCGCGAATCCGCCTCTATCCTTTCGGCGGCGGATTTCAAATCCGAAAAAATCCGCGCGTTTAAATCCCTCTGCATGGCTTCGTCGGCGAGCCCGCTTATGACCGGATAGGACACGTCGACGTTTATGTATTCGTTGCTGTATCGTAGCGAGCCGCCCGTCACTTTCACGCAAGCCGAGCCGTCCTGCGCGTCCGCAGCGTTCGGTTCGGCGGTCTCCGGAATAACTTCCCGCTCCTTCGCAGGGGTTTCGAAAACCGCGGGGATTTTCTCGCCGCGCGGCGGATCCGCCGGCGCGGTCGTACCGAAGCGCCGCGCGGCGAGACAGCCCGACAAAAGCGCCGCCGTCATCGCCGCCGCAAGCACGGCCATTGCCGCGGCGGTAAGCTTTCTGCCCATTTATTACTACTCCCGTTTTCGATAAACGTATTCTTCGATCCAATGATATATTATCGCCGCCCCGTTTACAACTGAAACGAAAAGCGCCGCCAAATGTTCGTATGACGGCGCTTTATTTATATGCTTTTTTGCTATCTCAACGCGGCCGTGCCGGTCGAGGCTGACTTTACATCGGAGAATTCTCCTAAACATGTCCCGTAGTAAGCCCTGACCTTATAATAATAGGTGGTGTTCAAATCGAGCCCCGTGTCAATGAACGACCTAAGCGTGGTCGTCTTTATCGCCTCACCCCACGGCCCGTCGGAAGAAGTCGCGCGGTAGATCTGATAGCCCTGGACTCCGTTTACCCTGTCCCAGGTAAGTCTGATCCTCGTCGAGCTGTATCTTTGGGCAACAAGGTTCGTTACCTTCAGCACCGAGGTGGTGTTGCTCGCCGTAGCAGAATACGCCCCGTACGATTTTATACCGCCCGCGTACCTGTACGCGCATACCTGATAATAATAAGTTTTTCCGCAGCCTAAGTTATTGTCGATATAGCTGGTTCTCGTGGTGCCTCCGGGTATCTCGATGAAGCTGGCGTCGCCTCCGGTGTCGGAGCGCCTTATATAATATCTCGTCCTGCCCGGTACGGGATCCCATGTTATCTTCAGGCTTATAGGCGAATATACCGTACATTTTACGTTCGTTACCCTTGACAGCGTCGGAACCGCGGACGCGACCCCGGAGAAATCCCCCAATACCTGCGCTGTGCCGTTTAGTTTATACGCCTTTACCTTGTAATAATAAGTCTTTCCGGTAACCAGCCCTGAAAAAGTGTATTTAACCTTGTCCGCGGTAAGCGCTCCGACGCCTCCGAAGGCCGCGGTAGTAGCCGTCGGCTTATAAGTCCTTATAAGCGTATACGTTCCCGCCTTGTCGAACGAGCGGTATATCTTATACCCGTCCGCTCCCGGGACGGCGGTCCATGTAAGTTCGATGCTGTTATACGACTTGGAGGCCGCCGAAATCGATGTTGGCGCGCCGGGAAGAGGCGTGACCGACGCGTAGTTCGAATAATCTCCATAAATAGTGTCGGAGCCGGAAGTCTTATATCCTCTTACCCAGTAATAATACGTTGTGTTCGTCGAGATGCCGCTGTCTACATAGGAAGTGCCGGTCAATCCGGATTTATACGGACTGCTCGGTATTGTTGTCGCCGAAGTCGATCGGTAGAGCGCGTATTTTTGAGCGTTTTCGGCCACGCTCCAGAATATCGTCGCGCTGTCGAATCCGGACGAAACCGCGGAATAAATCGTCGGCGTCCCGACTATATAGTCTAACGTATGAAAAGGAATATGGCACGAATTGGCATAACTTTCGGCATCGGAGCCTTCATTCGCGTATATCCCGCCCCCTTCGATCGATTTGATGTTCGTGGAAGTAAACACATCGTCTCCGTCGAAAGCGACCGTATCGCCCCGGAATATCGCCTTTTTAAGGTCCGTGCATCCCATGAACGCCTTGTCTCCGATAGAAGTAACGCTTTGCGGTATTGTCACCGCCGTTATCTTTTTCAGGCCTTCGAACGCGCTCTCCCCTATCGCTTTGAGCTCGGAGCCGGAAGCGAACGTAAGCGACGTTATCTTCTCGCAGCCTTTGAACGCGCTTTGGTCTATCGTGACAACGCTCGCGGGGATCTTAAGGCTCGTGATGACGGCGCCCTCGAACGCGTTCGCCCCTATCTCCGCAAGGTTTCCGGTTTCGAACGTTATCCCCGAAAGCTTAGTGCAGCCCTTGAACGCGCCCGCGCCTATCGAAACTACGTCCGCGGTTATAGTTATCGAAGTAAGCGACGTGCAGCCTTCGAAAGCGCTGTCGCCTATTTCTTCGAGCTTAGCCCCCGAGCCGAACGAAACGCCCTCAAGGCCGGTGCAGCCTTTGAACGCCTCCGCGTCTATCGTTTTGAGGCACGCGGGAAGAGATACCGACGTTATATCCGTCCTGCCCTTGAAAACGTCCGTGCTTGCCGTTATCTGCGAAACCGGCTTGCCGCCTAACGTCGCGGGAACCGTAACCGCTCCCCCCGCGCCGTCGTAACCCGTTATTTTGACGGTGCCGTCGGAATCATCCTCCCAGCCGAAATCGCTTCCTGTCCCCGTCGTCGGCGCGGCGAAGACGCTTGCCGTCATGAACGCCTGCAAGATCATTACGGCGGCGAAAATCACCCCTAATTTTTTCTTCAGATTCCGCATGGTATATTACCTCCAAGATTAATTGTAACGAAGTCAATACATCGACCGATGTGCCTTTTCATTATAGCATCGTTATCTTTTTTTGCATACCATAAAATTGACAAAAAAATTAAAATTCTTAATAATATCTTAATTATTGATCCGAATGACCCGAGCAAGTTTTACCCGGGCGGCAGTAAAAGAGTCTGTCTTAGAAACGAGGCTGTCTTAGAAACGAACGGGCGGCTTAGCAGCCGCCGCTCGTCCAAATGTTAAAAAACACCGAATACACATATCGCAGGGAACGTCCCCCGTGCCATTTAGGGAACTATTGCGTTTCCGCAGCCGGTATGACCCTTTTGCCGCATATGAAGTTCTGCGTCCAGTACGGGGACGTGCAGCCCCGGACGCTTACTCCGTCGGCGCTCGAACCGGAGTCGATCATCATCCCGCCGCCCATGTATATGCCCACATGACCGTTGAAACAGAGTATGTCTCCCGGTATCATCTCGCTAAGAGCCGCGATCTTCTCGTATTTCGATTTCGGCCATACCCTCGAGGTCATGTACGTTAATTTCTCGCCCACTCCCTTCAGGCAGTAATAAACGAACCCGGAGCAATCGAAACAGTCGGGGCCTTTTGCGCCTCTAACGTACGGGCACCCTATATAATGCTTCGCGAAATCGATAAGCGCCTGCGCCCTGTCCTCGATCGGGCACGCCTCGCGCGTTATGCGCACGAGGTATGTCTTTATCGTCTTCGCCTGAGAGCGCACGGTTATTTTTACGGTTGTCTGCTCTCCGGCTTTGACCCAGTATTTTCTCGCCGCCGTCTTGCGCCCGTCTATCCGAAGCGTGGAGCGCTTGTCCGCTTTTTCGGCTTTGACCGTCGCGCAGGGCTGATAATATCCGAGAGAGACTTCGTATTCGGTGACCGAAGGGTCAAACTCCGGAGCTAATTCGGGATCGGACGCCCCCGCCGTGACCGTCAGGGAGCTTAAATCGTTATTCGTCGAGGCCGCGCGGACGACTTTGACGCTGTAAGTCCGGCTCCTCTTCCCCGCCTCGGCGACTCGGATTTTTATATGCCTGCGCTGCGCGTTGTCGAGCGAAACCGTTATGCTTTCTAAATCCGCGCCGTCGATTTTCACTGTCTGTTCGGGGCAGGATTTTACCGGCGTTATCGTGACGCTTCCCTCGTTCTCTGCGAGCCTTAAAACATAACTATATCTTGACGGCAAAAAATCCCTGTTCCATACTCCGGCGTCCGCGCCGATCCCCTGAAGCTGCGCGTAACGCGCGGACGGCGCCTGCGCCAGCGCGCCCGCCGGAAACATAATCATCGTCGTGATAAACAATGCGGCCGAAATAAAAAATGCAAGCGTTCTTTTCATTCGTACTCCTTTCCCGGATAGCTTTGATATCCTTTTAGGAACACACGGCTTGCGGTCAAGCGTCCAAATTCCCATGTGTCCCATTGGCGGCCCGGCCGCCATGCCCGGGCGTATAACCGAAATATAAAAGCTTTCTGTCATACGCCGGGGTTTAGGCCCGCGGCTTTGCGCGTCCGCCTTTCGGCGGCTATGCCTTTTTCAATAGAAGCACTTTTTCTGATTTCCCTTTTACCAGTCGAAATAGATTATCCTGTCCCTTATAACGGGTTTTTTTATTTCCCCTTTGCCTTCTACCTTTATCTTCCCGTCTCCGTTTACGAACCCGCCGTAGACCCCCCGAAGACACATCACTCCGTCGTTGAAAAGGTTCCCGGCGAATTTGCCGCCTTCCTCGACGGTCAGCGAACCGTCTTTTTGGATATTGACCGTGCCGTCCAAAATGCCGAAAACGACGACCGAAGCTCCCGGGCCGATGTTGACGGTACCGTATTGTTCGCCCTTTATCCTCATCGCCGCGCCCGGCAGAAGATTGACGGTACCCTCATGTGAACCGTCGATATTAAGAACGCCGGATTCTACATAAATAGTGCCCTTATGATTTCCGGTAATCACGTATTCGTCCCGGATGACGAGCGGAGGCACTATCTCTCCGCCTATCAGGTCGTTTGGATACGTTTCCATATTATCCCCGATACCCGAAAGAACACGCAAATCCAAGAAAGCCGTCGCTGTCCTATGTCCGTTCGGCTGTTATAATAGATTCCTAAGCTGAAATACAATCCATATGCATATTTATTATACCACATTTTATTTAAAATGCACCAGTAAATCCGCGATTTTTGCAACAATTAATCAAAATTATGCAAGAAAAATGTATTTTGATTAAACCTTATGAGCCTGATTAGTAATCCGTTCTATTATTACCATAAATAATTAGTGTTTTTTTGCGTATATTGGGGAAAATAACGAAAAAGGAGGCAGTGAAAGATGAGCATAAGCAACAAGAGTCTTACAAACCTTAAGCACACTGCGGCAAGCGAAGCGGGCATTACTTTAAAACAGGGCTATAACGGAGACCTCGCTGCCAAAGATGCGGGCCGTATCGGAGGGGTCATGGTAAGAAAGATGATCCAGTACGCGGAAGACAACATGCCTGAAGCGAAATCTCCGGGCGGAAGGTTCTAAGGGGAAAGCGTTCAAACGACGCGCAAAAAAGACGGGCCGTATAAGCCCTCTTTTTTGTTGCGCCGGCGCGCGGTTTGTTATATAATAACATCATAAAAAGGCATAAAAGAGATTGCATTGTAAAACTAAAGGGGGTCATGTTATGTTTTGCATTAGATGCGGATTCGGCAATGCCGGTTCTTCGGTCTTTTGCGGCAGATGCGGCGCGCCTCTCGATACTGCAATGCTTAATGAAGCCTCTTCTGTCACAAGAACCTCTTCGGCTTTGGAAAGAAAATTCGCGCACGAACTGAGGATATTCGGCCTTCTTCCCGTCGCGCTGTTTGCGGGCGGATCTCTGCTCGTGATCGCTTCGCTCGTGCTGCTTATATCCTGAGCAGGGCGGCGGGGTTTAAGCGGATTTCGTCCGCAATACGAAGCGCCTCTTCTTTTCCGCTATGCCGTTCGGGGTAAGAAGGCCCTGTTCGTAAAGCCTCCGAGGCGCGGTCGCGTACAGGAAGTTCAACAGCCTTGTCTTTGATTCGCTGTTCAACGATATGAATTTGAACCCTATTTTCCTTTTGCCTTTCCCAATATCCCTGTCGTAAGCGACTTTTCCTATGACGCTCACCGCGCCGCCCGGAAGGCATAAGCTTATGTCCGCGCCGTCGAGAAGCGCCCTTTCCCTGAAAACGATGCTTTTGATGGCCACCCTGTTCAGTGAAGCGACTTCGGATAAACGGTACACCTCTCCGTCCCTGTCCGCGTATTTAGCGTAAACGGCGTTTTCGGGAGCGGCGATATCGTCGTTCCAGTAGACCTGCTTTTTCGGCCTGTCCAGTATTATGCTCATGCCCCCGCGCGATATGTCCTCAATCCTCGTTTCGTACCTGTTTCCGTACCTGTCGGTGATATGCGCGTAAACTTCGACGGGGAACCTGAAATCCTTTCTCGAGTACCGCCTTTTTTGCACCTCGCGCAGCGCAAAAACGATAACCGTAAAGTTGAACGCCGACCAGACAAGCGCCGCGAAAAAGGCGAAAGACCCGGCCGCCGGGGCGATGATCAAATCGATAAGCCCGTAAACGAAAGACGCGGTTACGGCCGCGAGAACGGCAATCAGCGGCATGAGCCCCCGCCGGTCCTTCTTTTTCGTCTCCTCCGGATTGGCCGCCGTTTCGCTTCCGGCGCCGTTTTCCGCCGAAAACGGCGATAAAACGGCCTTTATGAAAGGCGTCATCTTAAGCGCCCCGTATTTTTCCGCCGAAAAGAGCTGGAAACGCCCTCTGCCCGACGCCGTGAAGCTAAGCGTCATAAGCAATAAATACAACAGCAGGCGTGAGAGAAGATCCGCTCCCGCCGCGGTGTCCACGGGCGGTATCCCGGTAAAAATCGCCGCCGCCGGAGTGAGATAATATATCAGCCTTCTGAAGGCCCCGAAGTATGAAACTGCCGCGGCAAAATAAGAAAGTCGCTGCCGCAGCGTAAGCCCTCTGACGATAAGGGGATTGTCGCGGCTTTTAAGTATTTTCATCGCGCCGCGCGCCCAGCGGAGCCTTTGCGCGCTAAAAGCGCGGTATGACTGCGGCGCCGTGCCGAACGCGAGCGCCTCGTCAAGAAAACGGATTTTCCATCCTTTTGAGTTAAGCCTTAATGAAGTAAGAAAATCCTCGGTCACGCTGTCCGTCGCGACCCCGCCGATGCTTTCGAGCGCCGAGCGCCGAATTACGGAAGGGCTCCCGCACCAGATGGCCGAACCGAGGCCGTCCCTGCCGGGCTGCAGTACGTGCTGGAAAAGCTGCTGTTCGTGCCAGTATGAATTTTCCCGCCCCGCGCCGTGCTGCATGGAATCGAGGTTGTAAAATTCCTGAGGGAGCTGGACCGCCGCGGTTTTTTCGTCGATGAAAAACCCGAGCGTCTTTTCGAGCATGTCAGGCTGCGGGACCATGTCGCCGTCGAGGACGGCTATGTATTCGCCGGCCGAGACCTTAAGCGCCTCGTTGACGCAGGCGGCTTTCAAATGTCCGCCCGTTTCGACCGCGACATAACGGCATCCCATGCGCTGCGCCAAATCCTCGACTTCCGGCCTGCGGGTCGCGTCGGCCACATATACCGTATGCCTGCCGCGCAGGTGCGCGCAGCCGATAAGAGTCGCCTCGAGTGCCGGAACGCTTTCCCCGCATACGAGGACGAATACGTCCGCCTGCGCGTTTTTCACGGGCGCGTGTTTTTTCGCTTTGCCGTGATTCCATGTCAGAAAGGAGAAAAGCAGAAAGCCCGCCACGCCGCTTATTTCAGCGGCGAGCAGTATCGCGGAAAAGACGGGCGCGCCGGCGTTGAGAGTATAAGCCGCCCTCCAGTAAATATAATATATAACGTAAATCCCCGTCAGAACCGATAAAGCGCGCGCGACCGGCCTTTTATAAAGAAACCGCAAAAGAATCGCCTCCCCGAGATGCCATTACATGCCGTATACAGAATATAAACATTTTGCGCTGTTTTGAAACATATATCGGATCCGGCGTTTCATTCGAGATAAACGTCAATTTCGCGCGCTGCGGATACGCCCCGCGCTACATATAATCGTATTAATGCCCATATGCCATATCGTAGAATACGACCTTCGTATCGTTCCGGTCGCCGAACCATAGGGAACGGCCGCCGTACCGTTCCGAAATTGCGTTTTGGGACACTCTCTGCATAAAAGGACGGAAACTTCCGCCCTCCATGCCGGTTGCGAGACGTCGCTCTAATACTCCTCTCTTGTCCCGAACTCCGCCGACTCGACCCATTCGTTCGGGCGGTTCACGAGCTTTAATATCTCCTCAAAAACCCTGTAATGCTCCTTTTCCTGCGCTATGAGAAACTCGAACATCTCGTCCGCTCCTTGCGTCTCGGCGCGCAGCTTTTCATAAAGCTCTATGCTCTTTTTTTCCATGTCGAGCGCAAGCCTGTACGCGTCGGCCTGCTCCGGCGAAGCCTTCGTTTCGGCATTGAAATCCGAAAGCCCGTCAAAAACGTTGGACGACAGGTCGCCTCCTGTAAACGGCCTGCCCATCTCGCAGTCGCGCAGCAGCGCCGCGTGGCGGAACTCCTCCTCGGCGAGATCCGAAAAGACCTTATGCAAAGCGTTGCCCCTGTTCTTCTGCGCCTGATGCCTGTAATAGCCCTCCCCCTCGACTTCCATGTTTATCGCGAATCTCAAATCGTACATAAATCCGTTCCCTCCGTGATCCGTTATATCCGGTTAAAATACCGGCGGCGTTTTTACCGCAAGATAACCGCGCCGCCGGTTCGTTTTTTTATTGCCGCGGGGGAAGGAGCCCTGCGCCCCTTCCACGCCGGGTCTTGTTTTATGTTCACCACGAATGGCCGCCGCCTCCGCCGCCTCCGCCGCCGGAGAAGCCGCCGCCCGAGAAGCCGCCGCCGGAGAACCCGCCGCCTCCGCTTCTCGAGGGGGGCGTGGAAACCATCTGCGTCCTGAACGAGTTCATCGCGGAGTTCATGCTCGCCATGAACAATACCGGGGTGAACGTCCCCTGCCCGTAATACCATTCGGGCGGCGAGACCGTTATAGACTCGAAGTTCTTTGCCCATTTGTCGGTTACGCCCAATACGTACGCGAAAGGCAGTATCCGGTAGAAATACGACGGATTGTCCTGGACGAGAAGGTTTATCCTGTCCTTTTCCGCCGCAGTAATGAAATTTCGCAGCCCGTATATCTTGCCCAGCCACTCGATGCCTTTATCCGTGCGCTTGCGGATGAACACTGCGCAAATGCCGGTTATGACCGTCGACGCGAGCGCCGCCCATGGAAGAAGCGGCTCGTAAGCTTTGTCCGCCGATATTATCATTGCTCCTCCGGTAAGAAGCGCCCATAATATAAGGCGCCAGATAAGCTTGCCCGCTCTTTTCGACTCCCCTCTCCATCTTCTCAGCAGCCCTATGAGCATGAACGTCGGCAGCAGGAGCCCTATCCCGAACATGACGCCTAAAAACAGCGCGAAGATGAACTCGACGTCCGCGCCGCGGTAGATCGACAGCACGATCGCCATCATGAACGGCAGCGAAGTCAAAAATGATATAAAAGGCATGAGCCTCGTCGAGCTCTTTGTGAAAATGCGCCTTTCCTGCGATTCGAACGACATCTGTACCATCGTCTTCGTGACGTTGTACGTATGGTAGAACGAATAGCGAAGATCGTTCGTATCCACCCTGCCGCCTTTCCTGAAAAGCCCGTCGAACATCGTCTTTTCGAACGGCTTTGCTTCCGGCCCTGGTTCCTTAAGCTTCGTAAGCTCGAACACGTTTCTTCCCTTATCGGCGATAGACAGGTATCCTTTATCCGCCCAGTAGATTATGAGCGAGACAATGTCCCTGTCGTCAACGCTGCCGTCGATTATGTAGCCCACCTCTGAGGGCGTCATATCCTCCGGCGGATAGAACTCGACGGTTACGACCGGTTTTTTGTCCCGCCCGTAAGCGAGCACAAGCAATATGCTTATAAGGGCGACCGCCCCCATCAGCCCCATCAGTATCCAGTCGGCCATCCTCGGGTCGGGCACCTTGAAATACCCCTGCGGAAGCTCAAGCCTCATAGTTATCCCTTCGTACGCGCCGAGCCTGCCCGAAAACCTGCCCGTTATCGTGTTCCCCGATACGCCTATATCGAGCAGTCTTTCGTCATATCCTATTTTCGAATACGCCCCCGTGCTGAATCCGAGTTTGCTGCTGTCGAATTCCTTGGGCAGCGTGACGGAGAACGTGACGTCGTCAATCGTGCACGGCCAGTCCACGCCGATGATGTTGTAATAGACCTCGTCGACTTCGGGCAGCCCGTCGTCCCCGAAACCGATCTTGTATTTTATCACATAGGTCTTGTCGCCGCTGACGTAACGGTCGGCGCTGCCTATCTTTATATCGACTTCTTTCGAATCGTATTCGACCGAATAGTCGTATCCGGCGACGCTTACGTCCCAGACTCTTGACGAAACCTTCGTCGATTCCCGCCCGAACCTCTTCATCTCGGTATTGACGGGTATGACGCGGATGATCCCGTGCTTTTTCTCCGTATAGTGAACGCCTATCGTCTCGGTCACGTCGTATACGTTGTCCTCCGAAATCACCGCGTTTACGTCGTAGCCGGTGATATAGAACCCTTCGGAGCCGCGCGGATCGTCCTGCGCCGCGGCCGATGCCGGAACGAAAAACAAAATGGCGCATACCGCCGCGAGCCAGAGAAGAGGCTTTATCGCTTTGCCCATATTCCTTCCTTTCCGCAAAAGGCTGTCCCCTGCGTACATAAATATCAAAACGGATACTATATATATTCCTTATGTATTACGAATATCCTTCTTGGCTGCGGATAAGAAAAATCTGCGCTTCGAAAATAGAAGGGTACGCTTGCGCGTACCCGTAACGTATCCCCAAAAAGCCGTCTGCTTTTTGGGCGCTCAGAAATCCTCCCCGTTCTGGCGCGGGCTGGCTTCACGTTTTTGCTGCTGCGCCCTTGCGGCCTGTTCCCTGCCGCCCTGTTTCGGAGAAGCCTTGGATTTCTTCTGCTCCTTGCGGATGTTTTTATCGGCCGTAACGATCACCTCCGGTATTATCTTCCCCAATAAGGCGCTTATTACTCTTTTTTAAAGCCTTCCGCCCGGATGATGCCGGAATCCGCGGCGTCCGCGCATGAAAAATCTATTCGGCCGCCGTCTCGACGGGCCGCTTGAAAGTAAACAACAGCTGCGACGTCTGGCCGCCCGAAGACACCCCGAAATCGGTGGCAACGGGGGTTACGGCCACCAGCTCCCAGCCTTCCTTGCCGCATTGGCATATCGTGTCGAACGCGGTCTTTCCTTTTTCGTCCTTATGCCGCGGATCCCAGAGGAACGCCGCGTCCGAATTCCGGGTATTGCCTTTGTCGGTTATGTTCCGAGTTATCATCCTGTATTCCCATTTCTGCATAGCCTTCCTCCCCGTTTCCTCATAACGCTTAGCGAAAATAGCCTTCGTCTTGTTTGATTATACTATCGCTTTGCGCTTCGGGCAATGTTTTCTCCCCCGGACTGAAAACGCTTACGGAGCGTTTAGGGAATCCAAAAATGCGATTTCGGAACGGCACAGAGGCCGTTCTCTACAATATATGGTATAATTTATATAAATACTCATACTTGTAGCGGTAGTTATTGGCCGCCATTTTTTTCGGGCGCTCTCTCGCGTCCGCGGGTGGATATATAGAAACCCGTGCGGCGTACGCGTTAACACAAAACGCTCCTTTAGAATACGATGTAATACCGCCGGTTTTACGCCCGCGGGCATACGTCAATTTTTTCGGCAGGTGAATATCATGGTAAGATATAACAGAAGCGGAGCCGTATCCGCGGTGCAAAACGATTCGCCGTCCCGCGCCGCGTCCGCAAGAACTACGGTCGCAAACGCGGCGACGGGCGGGGCGGGGCCGCTTCCGGCGATAACAACGTCGTTCATAAACCCGATACCGGTAGTCAGCGTGACGCTTGACACGGAAAGGTTGGGGGATCTGTCGGTCCTGCTTGATTTTACGGCGATCATAAGCCTTCCTCTCGCGGTCAACGTAAATTTGAACTTTCAGCTCCTGCGTTCGATAGACAACGGCCCCCTTATTTCGATAGGCCCTCTTTTCACGTTCGCGAGAACCGTGACTTCGCTCGAAACGGATTCGTTTGGCTTTCAGGCGTACGACAGGGAGATAGACGGCGATTCGGTGACGTATTCCGTCGTGGTGGCTACGAGCTCGACGATCTCCGTCGCGGCGGCTGTGACCGTTTTGAACGCGACGTTAAGCGCCGTAGGCACGGGCAGGGAAACGCTTCGGATGCGCGCAAGAGAAAGGGATACATAAAAAGGCCGTTCGCAATATAGCGTTTTATGAACCGGCTCTGGTCCCGACCGGATTGGCGGCCGGTTTTTTATTTTGCCCTCCCCTGAAATAAGACGGCTGCGGCGTAATCCGCGGCTTTGCCGGCATGCGTATGTTCCTTAAGTGCAATAAAAAAACATAATTTGCGCCATTGGATACGGATATCGGGAACAGTATAAACAGCCCGGTATTGTTTCATTTTATTTTTTTGCCATAAAACCCTTAGCAAGAAACGTTAACACAATCCGGGCGTCCTGAATAGGATATAGTATCACAGACGATATGCATACCGCATTCGTTAATAATCAAAAAAAGGTGAAGATGTATGATTAATTATAGAACAAACACGCCGGGTCCCGGCGACGGTCCCGGCGGAGGCTACACGGGACCCGAAATCGGCGACGCCGCCGAAAGGGACGCCGGCTTTATGGATTTCGGCGGTAAGGATTCCGGCGAAAAAGGCTTTTTCGGGAAAGATGCGTTTCATAAGCACGAGGAGGATTCATGCTATAAAGTATGGGTGCGCAAGTCGCATGAGTGCGAACCACGGCGCCGTCCGGAACCGTGCTATCGTCCTGTGCCCTGCTACTATCCGGTACCTTATCACTATCCGGAGCCGTGCCATGACCCGTGGCCGTGGCATGAGCAAAAAGAGCACGATCACAAGGAACACGATAAAAAGAAATGCCGCGAAGTTATCCTCGCCGCCGCGACGGGCGGAGCGGGGCCTCTTCCCGCTATATGTGAACCGCTTGGAGAGCCTATATCGATCGTGAGCGTTACCGTGGATCCGAAAAAGCTGTGCGACCACGACCCGAACGTGCTGCTCAACTACACGAGCATCATAAGCGCGCCTCTTTGTGTGACGCTGAACCTTTGCTTCCAGGTCCTGCGCTCTATAGACAACGGGCCGGCGGTGCCGATCAGCCCGACGTTTACCTTCGCGAGAACGGTCGCCGCGCTTTCAACCTTCGACTTCGGCTTCCAGTTTTTTGACGCGAACGTCCAAGGCCATACGGTAACGTACACCGTGGTTCTGACGTCTACCTCGACGATATCCGTCGACGCGGGCGTAACGATAGTCAACGCGACGCTGAGCGCAGTCGCGGCGCCGGCTTAAAGGCCGATTCGGCGAGATTTGATGAATATCCGGCGCCGAGCGGCTAACAAAAGCCGTTTTGTGCCGGATAAAATCCGGCGGGAAGCTCCCGCCGGCAAATCGTAAAGGAGGTAACGCCGATTGAACGGCAATTTTTTGAGGCTTCCCAATATAGCCGGCATACCGCTCCCGCTGTATAAGTCGGAGCAGGGAAGGTTTTTTATCGGGTACGCCGGCAACCTTAAATTTAAAGGAACGGACGCATGCGCATGGGCTTCGCTTTTCAACCCGCCGGATTCGGAAGTAGTAATGCACGTGGATAGATGGACGGCGGCGTGCTATTCCGGCGCGTTCACCGCGGAGCTGTGGCTGAACGCGGCGATGCCGGGAGAGCCTGTCGAAACCGGGTTTCAGACTACGACCAATTTTGCCGTCCTCCCGCCGGCGCAGCCTAAGGTCTTCCTTTTTTACGCGTCGTCCGTTGCCGGAAGGCCCCGCGGCGCGCTTGTCTGCGCCCGGCGCCGCGGCGCGCAGGATACTATCGTATCGGATGAAAACGGGAAGTTCATATTCCCTCCGGGCGGCTCTTTTTCGGTGCTTTTGTCGCAGCCCGGCGCGCCCGAGGCGGAAGCCGAAGGAAGCGTCGGCTTCGAATGGTGGGAAGAACCGGCAAGAAGGTATTGAACGGTTTCGCGCATACGAAACGCGCAAATGCCGGCGGCAGTTCCCGGACGCGGCGCCGCCGCTGTACAACTCCCCATGCCCGTTGTATAATATGCGGCATGAAAATCAGCACCGGCTCCAAAAAACGCGGTATGGTATCGCTGTTCGCGTCTTATTACCGCCCGCATATGAAGCTTTTCGCACTCGACATGTCCTGCGCGCTCATGATCGCGGCGGTCGACCTCGCGTTCCCGCTCGCGTCGAAATACGCGCTTTCGAGCCTGCTTCCCTACGGCCTTTACGCCGCTTTTTTCACGGTCATGGGCGCGATGGTAGCCGCGTACCTGCTGCGCTCCGTGTTCGACTACATTGTCACGTACTGGGGGCATACATTGGGGATACGGATGGAGGCGGACATGCGGCGCGACCTGTTCGCGCACATGCAGACGCTTTCTTTTCGCTTCTATGACTCCCACCGCACGGGCAAGCTCATATCGCACGTCACGAACGACCTGTTCGAGATAACGGAACTCGCCCACCACGGCCCCGAAGATTTGTTCATATCTTTGGTGACGATCTTGGGCGCTTTTGCCGTGATGCTCACGATAAGCGTACCGCTCGCGCTGCTGCTTATCGTGCTCGTGCCTTTGGGGATGCTCTTCACGCTGCTGCTTCGGCGCAGGATGATGGCCGCGTCGCGCCGCGTGAAGGAAAGGACCGCCGGCATAAACGCGGGTCTCGAGTCGAGCATAACCGGCGCGCGCGTAGCGAAGGCTTTTACGAACGAGGCGTACGAGATAGAGAAGTTCAACGAAAACAACGAGGACTTCAAGCTGTCGAAGCGCGAGTTCTACAAGGCGATGGGCGTATTTTCGAGCGGGATGGGGTTCTTCACGAACCTTTTCAACATCGGCGTCATCGCTCTCGGCGGTTACCTTATAATGCGCAAGAACCTCGATTACGTCGGGCTCGTTACGTTCACGCTTTACGTCGGCGCGTTCCTCCAGCCGATAAGGAGGCTGACCTCGTTCATGGAGCAGTTCGCCGCAGGCTCGGCGGGCTTCTCGCGCTTTAAGGGACTGATGGACGAAAAACCGGACATAACCGACGCGCCGGGGGCGCTCGAGCTGAAAAACGTCCGGGGCGACATAGCCTTTGAGAACGTGAACTTTTCGTATAACGACAGCGCGAGCGTTTTAAAGGACCTAAACCTGCGCATCGAAGCGGGAAAGACTTTGGCCATAGTAGGCCCCTCGGGCGGCGGCAAGACGACGCTTTGCCACCTCATACCGCGTTTCTACGAGGCGGATTCGGGGCGCATAACGATAGACGGGCACGACATAAAAGACGTTACCCTTACGTCGCTGCGGCGAAACATCGGGCTCGTATCGCAGGACGTGTTCCTGTTTTCCGGCAGCATACGCGAAAACATACGCTACGGGCGCACGGACGCGACGGACTAGGAGATAATCGAGGCGAGCAGGCGCGCGGAGCT
>Ga0078972_1008029_pt1 | contig 22649 bp, 20 predicted proteins | sample YelNatPaOPGAMG01_FD_67568 | JGI IMG/M metagenome (GOLD analysis project Ga0078972, IMG submission 67568) | Hot spring thermophilic microbial communities from Obsidian Pool, Yellowstone National Park, USA - OP-RAMG-01 (SPADES assembly) (version 2) | ecosystem: Environmental > Aquatic > Thermal...
TGAGTGATTTTGCAATCAAATTTGAGAGATCTTTTAAGAATTTCTCCTCATTTTGTATACCAACATTTGTTTCTAATCTAAGATATGGCATAACTATCACCTCGTTTTTATTTTATACTAAATCTCTCATGATGTGCGTGAATGCAACAACAAATGTTAAATATAGATTTAAAGTTCTTTGACAAGTAGGTTTTTATTGAAAAGCCGACCATATTGGAATTAGAATATGTGCATTCATGAAATGTTTGCGAATAAGTTCCAAGGCGATTCCGGCTCGCAGGCCGGAATGACGAAATAAAGGATGTCTTAGTGTCATTCCCACCCCCGATCAGGTCGAGGATGACGTTAAGGATACGGTTTACCAATTGTGGGGATCGCCTTTAAGGTTTCAAATGCGATTCCGCTTCTTCGACCGGGATGACAGAAGGCTTAAGGATACGGTTTATCAAATTGCGAGAATCGCCTTTTCCATAAGGATGAGATTCCCAATCAAATTTGAAATGACAGAAAGCTTGAGGATGACGTGGCTGAATATCACAGACCTGTCTGGAGAGAGAATCGCTCACGCTGTCATTAGATGCTTTACTTTTATCAATGAATATATCAAATCCCCCTCAAAAAGAGGGGGATTTGTTTTGTCATAAAAGATGGGTTATCGATGGAGGCGACGATGGGATTTGAACCCATGAATAAGGATTTTGCAGACCCTCGCCTTTGGCCACTTGGCTACGTCGCCTCGATGGATATATATTATCATTTTAACTTCAAATGAATCAAGCTCTTGTATCTACTTTAGCCCCGCTAAAAATATCCGCAAAATTTCTTATCATCGTAGTCTGCTGTGTTTTACCATTTTCATTGTACGTTGTCATTTTCATCAGTTTGTTCAAATCTTCTGGTCTGACACCACTCTTAGATGCTTCGGTTGCCGATACAACCGGATTAACCTTCGCCGGAAAAACACCCTGAACAGATGAAATATTAACAGAATCTATCCTCATACCTTTCCACCTGCCTTCCTAATTCATTCTAATTATATACCATTTAATGGTACCGAACCAACTTTAATCACGGAATTTGTTTATATTGAAAGACCTTTCAATGACCGGAGAAGATCTTGCGCTTGTTTTTTCGTTCAGAAGGTGGTAAAATGAAAGTGGACATAAATGGTAGTGATTAGGAGGTACAATTATGGAATTACTTAATATCGTTGATCTTCACGCAAATGTTGGTGAAAAGGAAGTTATAAAAGGTGTAGATCTTGCTGTTAATTCGAATGAGATCCATGCCATAATGGGGCCAAATGGAGCAGGAAAAACCACATTGATAAATGTAATAATGGGAAATCCAAAGTATACGGTAACATCCGGAGACATATTGTTTGAAGGTAGGAGCATTCTTAAAATGACCGTCGATGAACGGGCAAGAGCAGGAATTTTTCAGTCTTTTCAGTATCCTGAAGATATCTCCGGTGTAACTTTTATGAATTTCCTGAGATTGGCTTATGAAAAAGTTCATCCCGAGAAAAAATTAAGTGTACTTGAGTTCGGAGACTTTCTTGTCAAGACTGCGGATGCTTTGAAAATGGACCATGATTTTTTGAAAAGATATGTTAACTTGGGATTTTCTGGAGGAGAAAGGAAAAAATCCGAAATATTACAATTGAGTATTTTAAATCCCAAAATTGCACTTTTAGATGAAACGGATTCAGGATTGGATATAGATGCCTTAAGAACAGTTTCTGAAGGAATAAACCGAGTTTTGAAATCGAATTTGGCCGTTGTACTTGTCACGCATTACAAAAGGATTCTCGATTACGTAAAACCTCAATTTGTTCATGTTTTCATCGATGGAAAGATAGTTAAAACCGGTGGATTTGAAATCGCTGAGGAACTCGAACGTGAAGGCTACGAAGAAGTGAGAGTATGAAAAAAAATGACGATATCTTAATGAAGGATATAAATTATTTGTCAAAAGCCGAACCGGGATTGAGTAAGAAGATAATCGAAGAGATTTCTTATTCTAAAAGTGAGCCTAATTGGATGCGGGAATTAAGGTTGAAAGCCCTCGAATATTTTATTCAAAGGCCAAATCCAAATTTTGGCGTCGATATATCAACTCTCGATCTTGATTCAATAGTTAATTACGTTCGTCCAAATTCAAAAAGAGAAAGATCATGGGAAGATGTTCCTGAAGAGATAAGAGAGAATTTTGAAAAGTTAGGGATTCCGGAAGCAGAGAGAAAGTCTCTTGCAGGAGTTGGAGCTCAATACGATTCTGAAATGGTGTATCACAACATGAAAGAATTTCTTTCGAAATTGGGTGTTATCTTTCTCGATATGGACTCAGCCATTAAACAATATCCAGATCTCGTTAAAAAGTATTTCATGCATCTCATTCCGCCAAATGATCATAAGTTTGCTGCACTTCATGGTGCCGTATGGAGTGGTGGAACTTTTGTTTATGTTCCAGAAAATGTTAATGTTCCTCTTCCCATCCAGTCTTATTATCTTATGGGCTCTCCCGGGATGGGTCAATTCGAGCACACTTTGATAGTCGTTGATAAGGGTGCACACTTTGAATTCATAGAAGGGTGTTCTGGCCAGAACTATTCTATCAGCAATCTCCACGCAGGTGCTGTCGAAATATACGTTGAGGAAGGTGCAACTATTAAGTTTTCAACGATAGAAAACTGGGCAAAAAACACTTATAATCTTAACACTAAAAGAGCTTCCATAGATAAAGATGGAACTATAATATGGATTTCAGGGACGATGGGATCTGCAAAAACGATGCTTTATCCTTCAAGCATTTTAAAAGGTAAAGGTGCGAGAGCCGAATACACAACTATAGCTTACGCCGGGCAGGGCCAACATCTTGATACGGGTACAAAGGTTTTTCATCTTGCACCTTACACCTCTTCGAAAGTTGATTCGAGAAGCATAAGCTTTGGCGGTGGTTACTCATTTTATAGAGGACTTGTGAAGGTATCTGAATCCGCAATTCATTCGAAATCGTCCGTTGACTGTTCCGCACTTATGGTTGATGACATATCTAAGTCGGACACGCTTCCAATAATAGAAGTGATGAATAATGAATCGGATATCGCTCATGAAGCTTATGTTGGAAGGATAAATGAGGATCAGATTTATTACCTTATGAGTAGGGGCCTAACGGAAGATGATGCAAGGGCTTTGATAGTTAGGGGATTTCTTGATCCTTTCATAAAGCAAATGCCATTTGAATACGCTGTTGAGTTCAACAGATTAATAGATATGCACTTCAATTCAAAGATAGGGTGATGAAAATGTTCGTAAGAGTAGAACCTGAAACAAAAACCTTTGAATCATTTGAAGATTATACGATGGAAGATCTTAAATTTCTCGATGATTATGAGAACAGGAAAGAAAACTTTTTAAAGTATACCGTTCTCGATTTTCCAAAATGGAAAAGATTGGAATTTTCTGAGTTTAAAAAGGTACCAATTGAAAAATATGATGGAGAATTCTTTGATGGGGACGCTTCGGTGCTTGTCAAGTCGGTTGAAGGGTTAAAAGATCGGAGATTTGCTGATCTTCTTTCAAAAGAGTTCAACGGTATCCATCCAAAATTCACTCTTATGGCTTCAACCTTTTTTAACACGGGCTTTTCAGCTTTGATTTCAAATAGTGGAAAGATAAAAGCTACTTATGATCTGGACAAAAATAACGTCATAATCGAAAATTCAGCTGTAAAATTAGAAGCCAATACAGATGCAACGATAATCAGATCGATTCATGGTCATGGTACGATGAGTGTTTCAGCTTCAAAATTTATCCTTGAACCTGGATCAAAGCTTAAAATTTTCAACGTTATGATAGCACCTAAAACTCCTCTTTCTACAAGTTCAACGGTGTATTTTCTCGATGATGATTCGGAACTTGAGGTTTACGATGTAATTTTTGGAGGTCAGAAAACAGCAATAGATCAGACTGTCAACCTGAACGGTAGAGGAGCAAAGGCAACTTTAAAGGCAGTTTATCTTTCAAGAGGAAAAGAGCGAATTGATCTAAGATATGCACTTAATCATTTCGCACCCGGAACATACGGAAGGATTTTTGCCAATGGTGTTTTGATGGATGAAGCCTATTCAGTTTTTCGTGGAAATATAGAGATAAAGAAAGAAGCTTCCAATTCCGATTCGGAAGAGAAGAGCTTCGTTTTGAATCTTTCAAAAAAATCTCGGGCCGATTCAATTCCAGGCCTTTTCGTTGACAACAGTACGGTAACGGCCAAGCATGGTGCTTCTGTTGGAAATATAGATGAAGATAAGTTATACTATCTTATGTCAAGAGGGCTCGATGAAAGATCTGCCATTAAACTCATAGTATCAGGATTTTTTAATCCTTTCATCGAGAAAATATCTCAAGATAACGTCGAACTGAAAGGTGAGATTGAAGATGCGCTATCAATTAGGATCTGACCTTAAGAAAGATTTTCCAATACTTTCAACTATTTTACCAAACGGAAAAAAGCTTGTCTACATAGATAACGCTGCCACCACTCAAAAACCGTCATGCGTTATAGATAGAATCGTGGAATTTTACAGAGAGGAAAATGCTAACGTTGCGAGGAGTGCACATTATCTCGGTGATAAAACGACCGAAGCATACAACAAATCGAGAAAAACAATTGCAAAATTCATAAATGCTGAAGATGAGGAGATAATTTTCACTTCGGGTACGACTCAATCTATAAATACCATTGCTTACGGCTGGGGTGATCACAACGTTTCAAAAGATGATGAGATAGTTGTTATGACCAGCGAACATCACAGTGATTTTGTTCCATGGCAACAGCTTGCAGAAAGAAAGAAAGCACAGTTCAAGGTTGTACCGCTCAATGTCGATGGAACAATTGATATGAAAGAAGCTAAGAATTCTATAACTTCAAAGACGAAGATCGTGGCATGTGCACACATCACCAATTCTTTTGGCATTATAAATCCAGTTGAAGAACTTTCGGAAATTGCACACAAGAATGGTGCGATCTTTGCCGTTGATGGTGCCCAATCGGTTCCTTCGCTTCCAACCGATGTCAGGAAGATAGGTGCGGATTTTCTATCTTTTTCCGGTCACAAGATGCTTGGGCCGATGGGAATAGGTGTACTTTACGCTTCTAAAGAAAGACTCGACGATCTTAAACCATTTTTGACCGGTGGTGGAATGATCGATGAAGTGAAGAATGATCATACAACCTTTGCATGTGCACCGGATAGGTATGAGGCCGGGACCCCGAACGTTGAAGGAGCGGTCGGTCTTGCAAGTGCAGTTGAGTATTTGAATGAAATTGGAATGGACAATGTGCTCGAACATGAGAGAAAACTTCTTGAATATGCTTACTCCAAACTTGATGGTGTTGATCGTGTTATACTTTATGGACCAAAAAATTTTGAAAAACGGGTCGGAATTTTGACTTTTAACATCAAAGGCATTCATCCCCACGATGTATCGGCAGTTTTAGATGCCAATGGGGTCGCGATAAGAAGTGGTCATCATTGTGCACAGCCGATTTTGAGATTTTTAAATGTCCAATATTTGGCGACAGCACGTGCGAGTTTCTACATTTACAATTCTGAATCGGATATTGATGCACTTTCAGAAGCCATAGAAGACGCGAAGAGGCGATTTTGATGGATGATCTTTCTGAACTTTATGCTGAAGTTATAATGGATCATCAGAGAAATCCAAGGAATTTTGGTAAACTTGATGATTTTGATGAAGAAGTTGAGATGACGAATTCATCCTGCGGGGATCAGATACACCTTCAGATCAAATTTGAAGGTGAAAAGATCTCCGATCTTAGGTTCAGCGGTATTGGCTGTGCTATAAGCATGGCCTCTGCTTCCGTTATGACTGAGATCATCAAGGGAAAAGATGTGAATGATGCAAAAAATATTTCTCAAGTTTTCATAGATATGGTAAGAGAAGGGAAAGTTCCTTCCTTAGACCTTAAAGAGGCAAAAGCCTTCCAGGGAGTCGTGAAATACCCGATGAGAGTGAAATGTGCGACGCTTGCATGGCACGCTCTCCAGAAAGCTCTTGAGAATAAAAGCTAATTTTCGCCACGAATGAATGTAACTTTTTTACCAACCTTTTCTTTGTAAAGATTTCTCGTACCACCGCCGTGTGCTATAACTGCGAGTGCTGAAGGAGAGACCGTTGTTCCACCGAATACTTTTACTTCCGGAAATGCTTCAACAGATATCGGTGTTGAGGGGCCTAACAGAATTATTCTGTCTGTCTTTACGCTTTCCATTATTGAATCGAATGTTTTGTTCATAACCGTTGTGGCAGATATTATGAGTACGTTACACTTCGGAACTACATTGGGTATTTCCTCGGTAGGCAAAGCTTTTTGTGGCCACACGGTCAATGTCCTTTCTTTCTCGAAGATGTACAGCTCTTTTACCATCTTTTTTATTTTCATGACCATTGGATCGAAATAACCGATCATTCCAAGTGTATCCGTTTTATCAAGTTTTACGGCATCCATAACATCACGATTTTGAAAATTACCTTCATTTATACATGCATTTATGGCTGCAGTGCCAAGAGCATTCATCAAAACATCTGACGAATCAAACATATCTATGAATTTTTCAACAGAAGAACCCACCAATGGAAGTTCATCGTAAAGCGAACATCCCCATGGAATAGATTTTCTATCCGTGTATGAGACACCCGTTTTACCGTTATCAAGTGATACACCACAGAGACCTATTCCCATTACGTAATCCACGACTTTAGCTCCCTTACCCATTTCTTTTGCCTGCGATTTAAGTAAATCGTATCTGCTCATGCTTTTCCTCCTTGTTTCATAATTTACCTGACTTCGAGAAACTGTAAAATCCTTTTGACGCAACGACGATATGATCTATCAACTTTATCCCCAAAATTTCTCCCGCATTTTTTATCCTGTAAGTTGCATCTTCATCTTCTCTGCTGGGAGCAGGATTACCGGAAGGATGATTATGAACTATTATCACACCGGCCGATGGATATCTTATGGCAACGTTGAAGATCTCTCTTGGATGGATGAGCGAAGCATTTGCTGTGCCTATAGTTACATCTTTAACAGCCATTGCTCCAAGCTGCGAATCGACAACTATAACCCTGACATACTCAACATTCTTGAGCAACATATCTTTGCAGAATTCATAGACATCATCTGCTGATTTCAAAAATTTCTTTTCCTTTAAAGACTCTCTCCACAAGCGCTGCCCAATTTCCAAAGCCGCCTGAATTGTAAGAGCTTTAGCTTTGCCTACTCCGGAAATTTTAAGAAATTCATCAAGCGATGCTGCCCTCATCTTTATGAAAGATCTGTCGAATTTATCGAACATTTCATCGGCAACTCCGATGACATTTTTTCCTCTTGTACCTGTTCTTAGAAGAATCGCTACAAGTTCAGAATCATCAAGCGATTCTATACCCCTCTCCATTGCCCTCTCTCTTGGTTTTTCCATATCATATGAAAAGGCATGCGTCCCCGAACGAAAAAAATCTGTACCCATCCTCAAGTGCTGTTTTGTAAGCCCCCATGACCTTATCCCTCCCTGCAAATGCTGAAACAAGCAAGATCAAAGATGATCTTGGAATATGAAAGTTAGTTATCAAAGCGTCTACAACTTTGAACTCGTAAGGTGGATATATGTAAAGATTTGTATCTCCGTAAAGTTTGCCAGTCTTTGCCCATGATTCAAGAGTTCTTACAACTGTTGTTCCTACGGCAAAAAGTCTTCCTTTTCTGTTATTTATCTCATAGGCAACCTCTTCAGGTATCCTGTAAAATTCTGTGTGCATTTTATGCTCTTCTATTTCTTCAGTTTCTATCGGTTTAAAAGTGTCAAGTCCAACATTAAGAGTTATCTTTAAAATTCTTACACCCTTTGACTTTATTTCATCGAGAAGTTGTTCGGTGAAATGCAATCCTGCCGTGGGAGCTGCAACAGAACCGGGATCTTTAGCGTAGATAGTTTGGTATTCAGATGGGTTTTCTATTGGTTTTGTTATGTATGGCGGAAGTGGGATTTCACCTATCTCTTCAAGTTTTGAATCGTCAACGTCAAATTCAAAGTATCTAGTTCCATCGTTTAGATGCTTCACACAGAGCCCTCTGGCACCATCAAAGAGAATTTCATTCCCTTCTTTCACCTTGCTTCCAGGTCTCACAAGTGTCTGCCATCTTTTTTCATCGATCTTTTTCAAAAGAAAAACCTCAATCTTCGCACCGGTACTTTTCCTTCCGATGAGTCTCGCCCTTATCACCTTTGTTTCATTCAGAACGAGTAAATCGCCTGGTTTTAAATATTCAACGATGTTATAAAATATCTTGTGCTCTATTTCATCTCTATCTCTGTGAATCACCATCAATTTTGCATGATCTCTTGGGGTTACAGGACTTTGCGCTATTGCCGATTTTGGTAGATAATAATCAAAATCTTCGAGTCTCACTTTTTTTACCTCCAGGTGGTAAAATATATTCTGATCGATTATAACTCAAAAAGTAGTGGAGGTTATATTTTTGGCATTTAATACATCTAAAGATCTTGGAAAAATAGTTATTTACGAAGTTTTTACAAGGGCTTATGGCGGATTCAACGCTGTTAAGAAAGACTTAGAAAGGATAAAGGCACTCGGCGTTGATGTGATCTGGTTCATGCCAATTCACCCGGTCGGTATAAAAAATAGAAAAGGAACGCTTGGATCACCTTACGCCATAATGGATTATCGATCGTTGGATCCTGCCCTTGGAAGTGTGGAAGACTTTAAAACTCTCATTAGATCTATTCACGAGATGAAGATGAAAGCTATGATGGACACAGTTTTCAACCACATGTCATCCGATTCTGTTCTAACTATTTCTCATCCGGAATGGTTTATGAGAGATAAGAACGGTAATCCGACACGGAAGGTACCTGATTGGTCTGATATAGTTGATTTCGATTTTTCTAACTTTGACCTTGGATCATATCTCATCGATACGCTGAAATTCTGGATCAGCGAATTTGATATAGATGGATTCAGGTGTGATGTCGCAGGATTGGTTCCAATAACTTTTTGGAACAGGGCAAGGGCAGAACTTTCAAATACGAAAGATCTGATTTGGCTTTCAGAATCAAAAGATCCATATCTTTATCAAGCCTTTGATATCACGTACGATTACGATAGCTATGATATTCTTAAAGAATACTTCAATGGTAAAGTTCCTCTTTCAAATTATACTTCTAACTTCGAATATCAAAAAAAGATCTTCGATGATTACGCTAAATTAAGATTTCTCGAAAATCATGATCAGGATCGCATAGCTCACATCGTCCCAAAAGAAAAGTTAAGAGCATGGACGGCAATGCTGGTGGCACAAAAAGGAGCTCTTTTGCTCTACAATGGTCAGGAATACGCACTTGAAGAGAAACCAGATATTTTTAACGAATATCACTTCGACTTTTCTAAGGGCGATAAAGATTTTCATGAATTCGTTAAAACACTTTTGACGCTGAGAAAAGATATGGATGTTATGAGAGATGGTAAGATGGATGTGTTGAAAAATGATCTTCCGGAATCCACAATTTCAATTTTAAGGACGTTGGATGGTAAATTATTCCTTTACATCGGCAATTTTGAAAAGTCATCACGGAAGATAACTCTTGATTTTGATGGAAAATTTTCGAATACTTATATTCACGCATACGAGCACATCAAACAAACTCCTTACACTTTTTACATAAACAAAGATGGAAAGGCTATTTTTGATGTTGACGATTACTTGTTCTTATCTGCTTACAGAGGGTGATCACGAGTGGGAGATCTTTTAAGAGCTTTTATAAATGAGATAAAGATAATATACCGATCTAAAAGTATGATATTTTTGACTGTTGTTGTACCTATTGTTCTCATGCTTACACTTGGATATATCTTTCCAAGCATGATAAATCCCAAAAATTATAAAATAGCAGTTTACAACGAAGATAATGGCGAATATTCCAAAGTAATCCTTAGTCTCGTTTACGGAATGCTTAAAGGTGATAATTTTAAACTTGTAAGCGATTCAGTAGAATTGAACAAAGGACTCGATGACGGATCATTCGATGGTGCGATAGTCATACCTAAAGGATTTTCACAGGATATCACAGATTCAAACAAATTTACGCTTGATTTCATTCCTTCAACGGTTAACATCCAAACTTCGGTCGTTATTTATCAGGCACTCAATAGCGTTTTGTCTGAGATCGGCAACGGTGTTATGGTTTACAATATCCTCGAACTCTATAAAAAACCTGCCAATAAGATCCCAATTGGTCCTCCAAGGATGAACTTTGAGGGACCATCAGGCTCCAACATGAACTTTGTTGATTTCATGATACCCGGTATAGCTGCTCTTATAGCGATAGCGAGTATAGCGATAACGCTCTCTTCGTCAGTTTCTTATGAAAGAGAGTATGGAATATTGAACGGAATAATAGTGAGTAAGGTTAACAGATCCTTCCATGCACTGGGAAAAATTTTAGCTTACACGTTTGATGGAGTCATAAAGGGAGGAATAGCACTTTTAACGGCCCAGCTATATTTTTCAAGTGGATTTACCACTCCATTGAGATCCTTACTTTTGATCGCGCTTGGTAGTTTCGCTTTTGCAGGATTTGGGATCATAATTTCGACTCTTTCTCCGAGTCAAAAGATCTCCGGAGCCATCATCATAGGATATGTTATTCCATCTATCTTCTTAAGCGGCCTTTTTATTCCAGTGCAGCAGATGCCAAGAATAGCACAAATCTTTTCGAAGATCTTTCCTTTAACCTTTATGGCTGATTCGATGCAAAGGGTCAGCATATTGAATTATTCGTTCTTTCAGGTATCTCAGGATATAATTCCGCTTGCAATATATGCGGTCATCGCTACTTCGATAGCACTGTTACTTTTCTCCAAAATTGAGAAGGTGGAGGAAATATCATGATGATTTTGAGGTGTGTTCCTCAATTCGTTGATGAGATATGGGGTGACGAAGATTTTGGAAAATTTTATGGTGTTGGAGGAAAGTTAGGAGAGGTGTGGCTCTGTTCCGGCCATCCGGAAAGGATGACGCGCGTATTCGATCAAAACGATCTTGAAGGTAACTGGAATGAAATCAAAGAAAGATGGGAAGTTGAGCGCTTTCCTTTTCTGATAAAGCACATAAAAACAAGGGAATGGCTATCTGTTCAGGTTCATCCTGATGACGCATATGCCGAAAAAAATGGCGAACCATGGGGCAAACCTGAGATGTGGTACTTCATAAAAGGGGGACGCCTTGTTAATGGACTCGTATCCGGAGCTTTAGAAAGATTGAAAAATGGAGATCGTGATTGGAATTCACTTCTAAGTTTTATAGATGTTAAAGCAGGTCAGGCCATGTACATAGAGCCGGGAACCGTTCATGCAATAGGACCCAAAATAGAACTTTATGAGTTTCAGATGACTTCCGATATAACTTACAGATTTTACGATTGGGGAAGGGGAAGGGAGACTCATTTCGATCAAGCTATGGAAGTTGTGAAAGAGACTGTGGCAAAGCCTTTTGATCTTTCTGAATTCAACTGTTCTCATTTCAAAGTTAAACGTTTGAATGGTCTTCCTTCCTTTCTCGATCGCCGGAGTGTTTATCTTGCATCTCGTTCTTCATTCAATGGAAAGTATTTTGAAAAACCAACCGCTTATATATCGACCGATGGTGGAAAGCTTGCCTGCGAAGGCGAAATATTCGAAATGCAAATGCCATGAATTATTTTTTGATTGGAATTTCTAGGTATCCTATTCAGCCTTTGACTTATTCATTTGATGGAGAAATACAAACTGGATCAAGAGTTATCGTTCAGATCAGAAATAAAAAACACCTTGGTTACGTCGTAGGAAAAACTATAAAACCAGAATTTGATGTTAAAAACATTTCTGTGATCGTTGATGAGCGTACATTCATAGATGAAAAGTTCTTCAAGATTTTGCAGGAATTCTCAAAGAGATATATGACACCGATGGGTGAGTTGATGGATCTTTGCTTTCCTCCCGCAAAGATAAAAGGTGAAAAATCAACAACTATTCAGAAACTTTACATAGTTTTGAACATCCAACTTTCCGAAGTGGTTGAACTGAATCTGAATAAAAAGGAAATGTATCTCATCGAAAGGTTACTTGAAGAAAATATTCTGGATTACACTTTGGCCGTTAAAAAATTTTCAAAGGTTGTAGTTGATGCTTTGATCGAAAAAGGAATAATTTCTTTAGTTAACAGTGAGAGCAATACGGTGGAGTGGACGATAAAACTCACACATCTTCAAGAGCAAATTGCGAATGATATTCTTTCAGATCCATCCAAACCACACCTCATCCATGGAATAACTGGTTCTGGTAAAACAGAAATTTATTTTGAAGTGGCAGATCAGATCATTAAAAAAGGCAAGCATGTACTTCTGCTCGTTCCAGAAATATCTCTAACTCCGCAGTTGCTTATTAGGACACGTAAGAGATTTCCTGACAAAAAAATAGCGATTTACCATAGTTCTCTCGGATCATCAAGAAAACACGAATGGGAAGCAGCCGTTAGAGGAGAAGTTGATATATTGATTGGGACGAGAAGTGCCATCTGGATACCGATGAAAGATATTGGATTGATAGTTGTTGATGAGGAACAGGACGAATCTTACAAGCAGTACGCAATGAGACCGTATTACAATGCAGTCGATGTTGCAAGAAGAAGGGCCGAACTTGATGGTGCTTATTTCGTGCTTTCCTCTGCTACGCCAAGGGTCGAAACATATCATGAAGCTAAAGATGGAAAAATTATATTTCATTCGATAAAAGATAGGGCCGTTGGAGAAATACCCGCGATTTCGATCGTTGATATGCGCAGATCCATGGGTCAAATTCTCTCACAAACTCTCATCGAAAAAATTGAAAAGACTGCGAAGAATGGGAATCAGACCTTCCTCTTCGTTCCCAAAAAAGGCTTTGCAAGCAGAGTGCAATGCGGAGATTGTGGCTATATCTTCGTGTGTCCTAATTGTGATGTTCCAATGGTTTATCATAAAGGGGAAGGAATATTGAAATGTCATTATTGTGGACATATCGAGCCTTTACCATCAACATGTCCGGCATGTGGATCATCAAATCTAAAAAAGGGTGGAGTGGGAACAGAACGTGTTGAAAGTGAGGTAAGCAAACTCTTCCCTGGTTTGAGAATCAAAAGGATGGATCGTGAAGAGATAAGGAGTATTTCCTCAATAGAAGAGACTCTCAATAAGATAGCACGGCTTGATGTGGATATCGTGGTAGGTACGAAGATGATAACGAAAGGTCTTGATTTCCCAAAGGTTGCACTTGTCGGGATCATCGATGCCGACCATTCTCTTGGAATGCCAGATTTTCGTGCGGATGAAAGAACTTTTCAGCTGCTTTCACAGGTTGGTGGAAGGGCTGGGAGAGGTGTAAGTGGAGAAGTTGTTATTCAAACGATGGAACCCGATAATTCGGTTATAAAATCAGTTATATCCGGAAATATCGATGAATTTTACAACTTCGAAATTGAAAGAAGAAAAGCACTTCAATATCCCCCCTTTAAGGAACTCATTTTGATAACGGTTGAAGCAAATGATCCTAACTCCGCAAAGTTGTACGCTGAAAAGGTGAGGGATACCATATCAGGCGGACCGTTCGAACTTCTTGGCCCGGTTGAATCACCGATCTTCAAACTCTTATCGAAGTACAGAATGCAGATACTTTTGAAATGTGATATTCTCGACAGGGCTATTGATTTTCTTGAAATGAATCTTACACAATCAAAACTTGATTTCAATCCCATTGATTTTTTGAAGATAGATGTTCAGCCTTACTCCTTTTGATCTTCACTTCAATTCATTTCTTTCAGCCTTTTCCATATGCTTCATCTTCGATGATTCTCTTCTCAAAAAGTACAAAAGCACAAGGATTAACGGTATTATGGCAACAAATGTAAGCCTTATGCCCATCATCTGTATCGCTATACCAAAGATTATAGGAACAAAAGTTCCTATTGCCGTTAAAATAGAAAAGAAATAACTATTCGCTTTATTCCTTTGATCCGATGGAAAAGCTCGCGTTAAAGCTAAAAGTGAAAGAGGATATGTAAGGCCGTGTGGTATACCAAGGATGAGAAATGAAATGGAATATAGGATTAAATTATTTGAACTTACAAGTATTACCAGTCCTATCACTGTAAGTACCGCGGAGCTTATCATTTGAAAGGGGATATTTTTTGGCGGCTTTAAAGTTAATATAAGTCTGCTCACAAAAGAGGTCGAGAAAAACATCGAAAAGAGTATAGTTACGATAGAATAGCTGACGTGAAAGGTCTCCTTGGCATAAATGCCACCAAAAACCGTTATCATGGCAAAAGGCACGTTGTATAGCACATTGTTTATTATCGAAGCTCTGAACCCGGGATTCGTCAATATACCTCTAACTTTACCCTGTGCTTTTTCCTTCAAATCTTCCGGAAATTTTATGAAAAATGATGTTATTGCTGCGAGCAAACCAAAAACTGAAAAAGCTATGAATGATTGTCTCAAAGTTAGTTTTGTTAAAATTGCCGATTCTATCGCAGGTCCTATTATCAAAGATAAACTCAACGTCAGTGTATATATTGAAACTATCCTCTCACTCAGTTTTTTATCAGGGTACAAACTTGAAGATGTTATTATATTCGGCATTATAGCACCCAGGACGAAACCACTTGCTATTGAGAGCAGCCATACACTTATTCCATTCACGATGGCAAAAAAGGGGAAGAGACCAGCATATATGATCGTTGAAAAGATGAAGAGTATTCTTCTCTCTTTAGCTTTCAAAGCTGCATTTATGAATCCACTCATGAAAAATGTTGAAAAAGAAAATATCGCAGAGATGAGACCTATCAAAACGCCGTTAAAGTTAAGATTATATTTGACGAGTAATGGTATGGTAGTGGCAAGCATATTATTACTTGCACGAACGGCAAAGGTCATTGAAACTATTATTAAAACTGAATATATAACGGAACCTACTATTTGAATCGCCTTCTTCGTTTATTTTTTTAATTGGAATGGCACAACACTTATGACAACATCCGTTTCATGTACAAGATATCTTCTCAATATCCAGCTTGTTTGATTATGTAGAGTTCTCTGCCACAATCTTTTTGTCTCGAATTCAGGTATCAGGACTGTTATGAAATCTTCTTGATTCTTTTCCTTTTTAATCTCTTCTATGAATTCAATTATGGGCTGTACAATTGTTCTGTAAGGAGAATACCTTATTATCAGTGGTACACCCGGATCCCATTTTTTCCATTTTTCAAGGATTTCTTTGTCACTTTCTTTATCCACGCTCACATAAAATGCGCGTACATCCGTTGAAATAGTATGCGCATATTTTATCGTATTCTCTACCACCCTGCTTATACCTGAGATCGGTACTATCACTATGTTTCTTCCCACAGGTTGCTTTTTTACCGTTCCACCATAACTTTCAGCGGGGAGTTTCAACTGCTGGCTCATATTTTTGTAATGATTTCGAACAGTCACAAACCATATTATTATTAGTGGTATCAATATTACGACTATCCATGCACCAAGAAGAAATTTTGCGATTATTATCACAACCACAACGGTAGCAGTTACGATGGCACCAAATCCATTTATTATGGCAGAGGTCAACCATCCTCTTCCTCTTTCTCTTCTCCAGTGAACAACCATAGCCGTTTGTGCTATCGTGAATGAGATGAATACGCCTATCGAATAGAGTGAAATGAGCTTATCTATATTTCCATGAAATATAATTATGAAGGCGGCCGCCATGAATGAAAGGAACATTATTCCACCCGAAAATGAAAGTCTGTCTCCACGGGCAGAAAGATATCTTGGCATGTATCCATCTCTCGCTAAAATTGAAAGCAAGGGAGGCAACCCATTGAAAGCTGTATTCGCCGCAAGGTAAAGGATAAGCATCGTTGCGATCTGTATGTAGTAATAAAACCAGCCCCTTCCGAATACAGAAGAGGCGAGCTGTGAAAGCATAGTGTTGTTCAGCTCAGGCATGAAATGGTAATGCACGTATAAAAAAACTATTCCTGCAAACATAGTTATGAGTATTGATGCCATAAGGTATGTAGTTTTCTGTGCACTTTTTACTTCCGGTTTTTTGAACATCGGAACTCCATTCGATATCGCTTCTATGCCGGTCATTGAACTGCTTCCATTTGCAAAAGCCCGAAGCAATAAGAATATAGCAAGACCATTCAAAACAACTTTTCCACTGCCTGAAGAAGTTATCATCGGATGCTGACCTGTTAAGGCCAAAAAAACTCCTCCAACTATCATCGCAATTATTCCAAAGATGAAAGCGTAAGTTGGAAAAACAAAGATCCATGATGAATCACGTATTCCACGGAGATTTATTATCATCAAAACTAAAAATAGTACGCTTAGATCTATGAAAAGATGATACGGGACAAGTCCTGGAAAAGCCGATACGATCGCATCCGTACCGGAAGAAACACTTACGGCCACAGTCAGCGTGTAATCAACAAGCAATGATGCGGCAGCAACAAGAGCTGGCCCTTCTCCTATGTTCGACTTTGCGGCGGAATAAGATCCTCCGCCGGCTGGATTCGCTTTGGCAACCTGAGCGTAAGAGATGCTTACTATCGCGACGAGAACTATTATCGCTATTCCTATCGGAATCGCGAAGTTATACATTATCGCTCCTCCGACCATAAGCATGACTATCATCTCTTCAGGTCCGTAAGCAACAGATGAGAGTGCATCCGACGAGAAAATTGCTAACGCTTTCCAGACAGGCAATTTTTCTTTTGATATACTCTTATTCGGTAATGGCGGACCTATCAATATCCTTTTGAAATCTTTGAAAGTCATGAATTCCCCCTTGAAATTTCATTCCATTCCACAACGACCGTTATCTCTCCAATTGGATTTATTTCATCGATTATCTCACATACCTTCCCCCTGTAAAAAGTTTGATTCATCTTTGTCATCTCTCTTGCAACAAAAATTCTGGATTCAGGAGAAAGGGCACAGATTTCTTTAAGAGTTTCTTTTATTCTGTATGGAGATTCGAAGAAAACAGTAGATATTCCAAGTGATGAAATTTGCCGCAACAATTTTCTAAGTTTAGATCCACGCGGAAGAAAGCCGAGAAAGATGAAATGAGATGCGTTCAAACCGCTTGCAGCGATAGCACACACGGGCGCACTTGGCCCTGGTATAACATCAACAGGAATTTGGTTCTTGTAACATTCATCAACAAGTTTCAATCCCGGATCCGATATAACCGGCATTCCAGCATCGCTTACGAGTACGTATTCTGTGCCTTTTTTCAATCCATCTATTACCTGGGGCATTTTTTGCAATGCGTTGTTATCGTTGAATGAGATGTACCTCTTAGATATTCCAAGGTGATTTGTGAGTTTCATAGTCCTTCGAGTGTCCTCGCAAAGGATAAGATCCGCACCTTTAATAGTATCAATTGCTCTTTGAGATATGTCCGAAAGATTTCCTATCGGAGTTGCTACCAATTTCAATCCCATACCTTTACCTCTTTAAAATATTTCTCCGTATTCAAATCTGGAATGAAAGGCTCGAATTCAACGTCGAATACATTTGCAAATCCTTTTAAAAGAGAGCGTTTGAGCTCATCAACATTGATTGTCATATGCTCTTCCAAAGAGGTCATCGTGGCTTTCAGCCTCTCTAAAAGATCTATCTTTTCAATTTGTGATGCCTTAAAACAGTTCGCATATTCTTCGACATGAGATCTTAAAGGGATCGATCCGTGTTGAAGTACGATCCCGTTCCGCCTTACCTGAGCGCTTCCAACAAATTTTTTACCATCCACCGTTACTTCATAGATTGAAGGTGTGGCAAAACATGCTTCAAACCTCGTGTAAGTTGTTCGCCTGTCCCTTGAGATATCACACTTCAATCCGAATTGCGAAAAACCTTCGATCAGCGCTTTAGATATCGTAAGATAAGTTTTTAAAACACTCTTAGACGATGAAGACTCTGGCATCAAGAGTGAGTATGTCAATTCATCGTAATGTAAAACAGCTCTTCCTCCGCTTGGACGTCTCACAAGATCGAACCCCATTTTTTTAAGATAATCCTTATCTATCCCATCCACACTTTGAAACTTTCCGAGAGAAAGTGCAGGCGGATTCCATCCGTAAAAGCGTAAAATAGGAGTAGTTCTTGCAAGATCTATGAGAGACAAATCTATTGCCATGTTTTCATACCCGTTCATATCATCATTTGAATCGATGAGATGCCAGATCATAGTACCACCTTTTTGTAAACGAGAACGTACCTTGCAACTTCCCTAAGCGGATAAACAACGTTAAGGGTTAGAACCCGATCGAGCACAAGCCCTTCCTTTTTGGTATCACTGAATTCTTTAACATCAAGCTTTGCTTTGAATATAGCGATAGTACCATCTAATTTTGCAAGTTCATAAGCATACTCAAGAGTTTTATCAAGTGAACCAATTCCTCTTGAAATTACAAGATCAAATGAACTGTCGATTTGTTTTGTTACATCTTCAATTCTTGCCGTCACAACTTTAACTCTTTCAAATTTTTCATCGTAAACTATTTTTCTCAGCAAAGCCGTTTTTTTCTGTGATGCATCGAGAAGTAAAAAATCAGCTTTTTTAAAGTAAACAGACATAGCTATCCCTGGATTGCCAAATCCCGTTCCAATATCTATACACTTTAAAGGATTCACCGTTTTTGCAAGTTCTCTTGCCGCAACGATGGGTTCAACGATGAAAACGTACGGTAGTTCTCTTGCGGAAACAGACGTAAGTGCATGAATGTTGTTCCATTTTTCAAGAGCTTTTATGTAATTCGTTAACCTATCAATATCATTCTGTTCCATTTCTATTTGGTTAGATATCAAAGGCGTAAAGATTTCCATATTCAATCCTCAATTCCGCTCTTAGATATTATACCGTTCATTATAGGCCTCCTCGCCACTAAAAAGACAGACACCATGACGGCAACATTTATTATGGCACCTGCACCAAAAATATTCCATTGAGAATATGTTAAACCATATTGTCCTATTAAATTGTACAGTATCATGGATACTGGATACAAATTTTGCGAATTGAGAAAGATCAAGGGTATTATAAACGAACTCCAGCTTTCTATGAAAACAAAGATAATTATAGTCCATAATGATGGTAAACTCAAAGGTAGTGCTATTTTCACCATTCTTTGAAACCCATTTGCACCATCTATCATTGCGGCTTCATCCACATTTTTCGGAAGTCCTGAAAGAAATGGGTAAAGTAAAAAATATGCTATCGTTGCACCATGAAGCGCTATTATCATCGCAACACCAAGAAAAGTATTCAAAAGGCCAAGAAATTTGAAGGTCATTGCCAAAGGTATCATGGTATGCATGCCGGTGAAAAAAGAGGCCAAAAGCAGGATTATCCCGATCCTTGTAGCCTTTTTATAATGAGCTGCCGCATAAGTTGCAGGAAAAATTGTAAGTACAGCTATAAGGACAGCCATAAAACCTATGATCAAGCTGTTAAGAACGGCCCAGCCAAAATTGTAATTTGAAAATAAGACCGTGAAATTTTTTAGTGTAAAACTTTGAGGAATGAGAGTTGATATTGGTACGATATTTTTGATTGAAAAGCCCATCAAAAAAACATTCCATATCGGTAAGATTATAACTACCATCCATAAAGATAGCCATGAAATCTTCAATACCTTCCAGAAAAAATCATGAATTTTTAAAAAATTAACATGTATTCTCCCTTCAAAGATCAATGTCATACCGATCAAAATTGATATAACAGATGATACACTTACACCCGGTAGACCGCTACGAATGATCGAAAAAATAAGATATGAAGCATCTATAATGATACCTATCTCTATGAATCGTTTAAATGTTTTTTTCCTTTCAAGATATAAGATAAGTGCAATAACATAAAAAATTACGGGAAAAATTCCGAAAAGCCCGGATCCCATGCCCCAAATATCGAAGATGATATGTGATGTGATCAAAGAAATCATAAGATTTCTATGCTTTTGGACTACCCTGTAATTCCATCCAATTGAAACGAGAATGATCATTATTATACCTATAACAAAGGCGTAAGCACCGAGAACACCATAATTCTGGGAAGTTATGAATTTGTTGTACATGAGCATTCCAAGTACAGTAGTACCACCAACTATGGATTGTGTTCCAAAACCAGAAGCTATCGATGGCCCTCCCGCCGTCATCAAAAAAATAGTGGAGAACTCTTTGAAGGATCCAAGAAAAATTATGAAGACGTAAGGGAAGATCACTGGGAAAGTATGAGGAATGTAGATATTTAAAGCTCTTTCAATTGGATCTGCACCTTCAAGCCTTGCAAGATCTTTGAGGTGGGGAGGTATCGTTTGAAGTGCACTCAGTATGACAATTGTCATCAAAGGAATACCAAGCCATGCTGCTACGAATGCACTCCATAAGAAAGCGGCCGGCAAATTCGTGGTCAGGTCGAAAGTCGTGTGCATAAGATTGGAAAGTATCGAGTTTCCACCATATCCCTCGATCAATGATGTCCACGATATCACACTTATGTAAGAAGGTATTGCCCATGGTAAAAGTATCAAAGTGTAGATCAAGTTAGAAAATTTTTTTATCGAATAGAGTGAAATTGCCAAAGAATAAGAGATGAATATCTCAATACCAACGGAAGTTATTGCCCATATCGATGTGATCTTCGCAGAAAGAATTAGTCCTGGGTCAGAAAAAGCTTCAAATAAATTTTTGAACCCAACAAATTTCATCGTTGGCGGGAAAAAATCGAAGAGAGAAATACCGCTTCCCCATATGAATGGGAAAAAGTTGATTATGAAGATCAAAAAGGCAAGCGCTATTGTATAAATAGGCTTTGCCTTTGCCACAAAAACAAGAAAAAAGATCAGGCTTAAGAAAAAAAGTGTCCAGAAAAAAGTCATTTAGCCTGCGAGTCTATGTAATTTTGTGCCTTTGAAAGAGCCTCATCAACAGACATTTGGCCGGATAGGTAAAGCTGAAGCGCGGTTGAAATTGCATCGGAATATGCTGTTTGAAATACATTGGTCGTTGGAAGGATCAATCCTTTCTGACCGCTTAAATCCATGATTCTGAAAAATTGATTCGAATTATCCAACTCGTGCATCGCTTCAAGATTTGCCGGCAATTTGTACGTAGAGGCGCAAAAATAAACTTCATTTTTCGCGGACGTTATGTAATCAAGGAAAGCTCTTACGGCTTCACTGTTTTTGAAAATTGCAAAGCCCTTCGCATCAAAATCCGGTTGAATCGGTTGACCATTATCAAAATATGGATATGGAAGGATCGTGAAATCAAGGCCTAAGTTTAAAAAATCTGGTATCAAAAAGGATCCTTGAAAGAGCATACCGGTTTTCCCAGAAGTGAAAGAATTTATCAGCGCAGCTTTGGTGAATGAAACTGCTATCTTATCGACATTGAAAATTTTGTTGTAAAACTCGGCTGCCTTGATCGTTCCATCATTGTTAACTATTGGGATACCATTTTCTTGTGGTATAACACCCTCATTGAAAGCAGCGTAGAAAGAATTGAAAAAGTAAGATGACGTGTTGTTCAGCACAGCGCCTATATGTCCATCCTCCTTTATCTTATTTGCAAGTGTTTCAAAATCGGATAAGTTCCAGTTATCGGATGGAAGAGGGCCTTTATATATTTTTCTGTTCAAATAAATCACCTGAACGTCGGCATAGTAGGGATAAGCATATAGTTTGCCATTTGTAAGGAAGGAATTGTAAAAGGCCTTAGACGTGTTTACAGTTCCAACAGGAGTTAAAACATTTGCATTGACAAGGAAACCCATATCATATCCACTCTGAATAAGTGCCAAATCCGGCAGTTGATTTCCCGAACTCAATGTGATCTGAAGTTTCTGTGTCATGGACGGAATGTACACAAGATTCACATGGTAAAGCGATTGAGATGTATTGAATTGATCAACGAGTGTTTGAAATTCTTTTTGACCTTCCCAGCTGAACCATACGTTAATTGTGGTGGTTGCAAAAATTCCGATTGAAAAAATTGCGATTAGGAGAAAAACAATAAACCGTTTCAACATGATCACCTCTACAAAAAATTTTCTTTCAATAAAAACTATTACTGTAATTTTAGCACAGATTCTATCTTTATAGCCTCTGTCTTCAAAACAACATGTTGGAGAGAGTGAATGCTTTCATTGTTTCATACGCCTGACCATAAGAACCTTCTTCTCTGAAAAACTCGCTTAAGAACAGCAATTGACGAAATAAAAATGATCAACTCATCCAATGGCTAAAAGATAATGCCAAGCAGATAAAGGGTTCTATCTTGCTGGGAGATTCATGGGGTGCACATTCGTATGTTGTGGAAGTGGCATCGATCGATACGATGCGCACCGTTATCACATTTTTGCTCAAAGGGTTATGGATCCTGAAAAAATGATCAACTCGTAGATCACTCAAGGTTGAGTCAAAAAGCCCTTTAGGGTATAAAATGTCATCGAGGTCTT
>Ga0078972_1008030_pt1 | contig 22647 bp, 19 predicted proteins | sample YelNatPaOPGAMG01_FD_67568 | JGI IMG/M metagenome (GOLD analysis project Ga0078972, IMG submission 67568) | Hot spring thermophilic microbial communities from Obsidian Pool, Yellowstone National Park, USA - OP-RAMG-01 (SPADES assembly) (version 2) | ecosystem: Environmental > Aquatic > Thermal...
AACCAGTCTTAATAAGGAGTTGTTCAGGGAAAAACCTATCAGAAAAAGGAGCCATGTAATAGGGTAAGGCTCAATTTGAAAATTGAGAAATGAACAATAATGTCACCTATCTACTGACTACAATACGTTTAAATAATTATCTACTTTAAAACAGCATGCCATTGAAGATAGGAGAAAAAGCACCAGATTTCACGGCAGTATCAGATAGCGGAGAGACGATCACCCTAAGTGGAAAACTTAAAGAAGGTCCGGTTGTCCTGTATTTCTACCCGAAGGATGAAACACCTGGTTGCGTTGCTGAAGCATGCACCTTTAGAGATCGTTGGGAAGAAATAAGGTCATATGGAGCAACTGTCCTAGGAGTAAGCTCTGACTCCAGCGAATCTCACCAGAGATTCAAGAAGAACAGGAATCTTCAATTTACACTTTTAAGCGACGAAAAGAAGGAAATAAGGAGATTGTACCAGTCTACGGGTTTCATAATCCCCTCCAGAATCACATATGTTATTGACATGGACGGAATCATAAGGGAGGTATATGAGTCCCAGCTCAATCCCTCAAATCACGCAGAAGTAGCAATAAATCAACTGAAGAAAATGGGAACAAAGGAGAAAAAAATAGAATTGAAAACTGAATGAAAAACTACTTTCTTGTTTTTGATTTAGCTTCTAAATTGCTCACCTTTTCCTTCAATTTATCAACCTGTTCCTTGAGAGATTTCAATTCTATGCTTTCTTGTGGCCCCTTATATTCAAGAGCTTCCCTCATGGCTCTCCTGACTCTTCCGTCAGTTTCCCTGGAAAGGTACGGCGATAATTTTGATATAACGTCAAAATCCCCGGTGGCCAGTATCCCTTCAACAGCACTTATCCTTACTGCAAAGTAGCTGTCCTCTAAAGCTTCAAGCAGAAATTTCCCTATAGTCCTATCCTTCCAGTACAGCTTCGATATGGCTCTAACGCTTGCCGCTCTGGTTTGCCATCTATATTTCTTGCTGTAGAATTCCCTTATAGTCTTTAATGTAGAAACATCACCCAGTTCTCCGAGTGCGTTAAGTGCTGCTATCCTTATGACGTCATCATAAGATTCAATTTTGAGGCCATTCATCAGAAGTTCCCTTGAATCCTCTTTTCCTGTTTTTTGTGCACTGGTTAGAATGGCTGCTCTGATGTGATAACCCTTCTCAATGCTGAACATCTCTTTCAATTTTTTCAGCAGTTTATCGCTTTGAACCGTCGCAACAGCCTTCACCACTTCTCTCCTTGCCTGATAATCTGGATCATCCAGTAACTTGACAAGAGAACTGATGGACCTTTCCCCTCCAATTTTTGATATGGTAGAAGCTATCCTTCCCTTGACATACCAGGATTTTTCATTGCTGAAGACATCCATCAAGAAAGGGATTTCAGATGGACCATATTTGGAAAGTTCAGCTGCGGCATCTCCCCTTTCCAGTACAGTACCCCCGTTTTCAAGGATGAATCTCGTCTCTTCGCGTGGTCTCTCATACTCTGTGACCTTCAGAAGCCTGCTTTCAGGATCAAGGGAGAAAGCCTTGAATCCTTTCTTCTCTAATTCCAGTGTGGTAACTTCCTGGTCTATCGTTATATCTTGCTCCTCCGTGTTACCTTCTAAATATATCTTGATTGGTACTCTCAGGTTGTAGATCATCCCCTTTTGAGAAATTTTGATAGTCACCTTCCCCTTGGACGTCGTCTCAGATATCTCGAATTCAGGATGTCCAGGCTCATATACGAACTGGTGGAATATTGAGTCGAGCGAAAAACCAGAAACACTGGATAGGGCTGATCTGAAATCTTCAGTTGATACTCCCTTCATTCTGTTTGTTTCAAGGTACTGTTTCACACCTGCCCAGAATGTGTCATCGCCAAGATAATAGTTAAGATACCTCAGGAACAGGGCAGCTTTCTGATAAAGGTGTCTATCAAAGAGTTCTGCAGGGTCCTTATACTTCCTTTCAACTATAGGCCTAGCATAATCAGAATTGAACTCATTCAAATACACATCCTTGTGATTCTGTACATCGATGAGAAATTCGTCCTTTCCCTTCAGTTTCTCCATATAGATGAGTGCCATATACGTGGCAAATCCTTCGTTCAGCCATGCCTGCGACCAATCCCTGCAGGTTACAAAGTCACCGAACCACTGATGTGTAAGTTCATGACAGATGAGGTTTTCCGACTGATAGTCCAGATGTGCTATCTCATCGTGAATAGTTCTGTCTGTAAGGGTTGTTGCAGAAAGGTTTTCCATGCCACCATAGACAAAGTCAGAAACACAGGTTTGGCTGTAGCGGGAATAAGGATACTTTACCCCGGTTTTACCGCTAATGAATTCCATCATCTCTGGAGTGTGCTTGAACGATCTCTCAGCATTATCCGCGTACCTCGGGGCGTAGAATGAATGTATTGGTACTTCATTCCATTCGTACTTTGTTTCTGCGAATTTTCCTGCAATGACACTCACAAGATATGATGGGAATTTGAAATCTTCCTTGAAAACAAATGTCGAAAAATCTCCGTCTATCTTGTCTACTAGACTCCCGTTGCTTATGACAGTATAGCCCAGGGGTACAGTCACCCTAATTTCATATGAACTTCTAGTGTTGGGGTAGTCGAAGCAGGGGAACCACGCATGGCTATCAGTGTCTTCCCCCTGTGTCCAGAATTGAATTCCTTCAGGATCCTCAACAAAGTACCCTCCCCTTCTTGGATATGCCTTGTATGTTATTGTCAGGAGGTAGTTCCCGAAAGCCTTGAAGTCACCGTATATGAATAATTTCTCTGGAAATGATTCGAATTTGACAGGTTGCCCGTTGATTGAAACGTTGTAAATTTCCATATCCGCTGCATCTATCTCCAGGTGATCCTGGGGAAGGCTATTCAGTTTCAGGTCAAGCTCGACCTTCCCCTCAACTGCTTTCTCCTCAAAATTAATTTTGATGTCAATCACCGTTCTTTTCAGGTCAAACTGTTTCTCCCTTTCTGTCCTGTATTCATACCCAGTCAAAACAAATGGTTTGAAATGTTGATCAATCATATGATATGATGAATTCTTTGAATATATCATTTGTTCCTTTCCTGTTCATTTCTCAGGATCAGGTTTGATATTGCATCAATCACACAGTCAGAATAATTCGGAAGTGGGACTCTTTCATAACCTATACCATTTTCAATGGCCAGGTTTCTAAGCTGAAAATCAAGGTCGTAGAGCACCTCAATGTGGTCATATATGAACCCTATTGGAACCAGCCTTACCCTACCGTATCCGGCTTCCAGCGCGAATTTCACACAATACTCAGGTTCTGGTGTCAACCATTTAGGGTGGAATGGTCCCTGGCTATGGTAAATGTTTATGAATTTTCTCTTTCCTGCAATAAGTGCTGAAAGTCTCTTTATCTCGGAGGAATAGGGATCATCAGTCTCTACTATTGGCACACTGTGGGCGGAGAATGTGAGGAGGGAGGAGTTTTCTTCATCAATCCTTTTTCTATAGTAACCCACCATCTCCATTTCAAAACCCAGGTTCACTATCCTTACAAATTTCCTGTCTGTGAATTGTGACTCAAACGTGTCAAAGTAGCCGTCAAAAATATAGTTTGAATATACCGGAAAAAGTGGAACTTCGAATATTGTCTTCTCCCCAACAATCTTTGATGCTTCTTTAATTGAAGGCTTGTAATGCTTAGTGAGAAGATATATTTTGAAGCCTTTATCTTCAAGTCGGGAATTAAGTTTCTTCTCGATATTCCTGACTATGTCTCCTGAAGGAGATTTTCCACCGATTATATCCAGTTTCCTCAAATTCTCTTCTATCAGGTTCCCGGGAGGGTCCTTCCCGTGAAGTATGTCCCTCAGATAGCTTTCCATCTCTTCCCTCTCGCTGGGGAAACCATAGTACATTAAAACGACAGCCTTATTCGCCATACTTCAGGACCTCGGATGATATCATGTTAAGTTTTCTGTAGTCTGCCCACGTTGGAACACCGTGACCGAGATTGAATATATGCCCGGTGAACTCACGTCCCTCATCCATTATTCTCCTAACTTCCATTTTCAGCCTTTCATCATCAAGGCCAATGAGGTATGGATCAAGGTTTCCCTGGACAATGCACTTCCCGCATATTTTTCCGAATGTAGAGAGGGAGGTCCTCCAGTCAATTGAGTAAACATCCGCATGAAATTTTATTAGCCTCTCATACAGGTGAGATGATCCTTCTGAAAAGAAAATCACTGGTTTTCCTAGATTACGTATTTGCTCAATGAAATAACTTTCCAACCGTTTGAGGTTGTTGTCATAAAAGTTCTCAGAAACTGAGCCAATCCAGCTCTCGAATACCTGGATAACGTCTGCGCCAGATCTTGCCTGAATATCTGCGAACTGGATTATCTCCTCTGTCAGATTCTTCAGGACTTTTCCATCCCCTGAAGCAATGTTTACCTTTGTTTCCGCGTAACCTCCTTTGTCCTTCTCATTTAGGTAGGAATAAGTGGTGAAAGGGCCACCTACAACCCCTATGATTGTCTTTTCATGATGCGTTGCCTGCAGATCTGCAATAGCAAATGAGAGCTCCCTGTAATAATCAAACTCGTCCATCCGAGATTTTTTTACCTCCAGCTTATTCTCGTAGTCCACTTCGTAACCCATAGTGAGATACGGCAGAAGTATATCTGTGAAAACAACTATTGCATCGGTCTTCAGGTACTCCAGTGGAAGCAGTGAAATCCTTTTGATTGTTTCTCTATCTCTCATCATCTCTGCAAATCTCTTGTTACCCTTAAGTTCCTGATAGCGTGGGAGATACCTCCCAGCCTGCCTCATGAACCATACAGCATTTTCCTTGAGGTCTCCCTTTGCTATCTTTAATATCTTCTTTTCAGTGGCCATATCATTTTCACTTTTCAATCCTATTTCTCACTCTCATTAACGTTCTTTTTATATATCTTTTGCAGCTTCAGGAACAATGAATCTCCCCCAAATTGATTACGATAAGAAGCCGATCCTTATATTCTGGGAGACAACTAAAGCCTGTGATCTCGCTTGCAAACACTGCAGGGCTTCTGCACTCACCGAGGGGCTTCCGGATGAAATGAATATTAGTGAATCTCTGGAATTTGTTGGGCAGATTGAAGAATTCGGGAGGCCATATCCTGTCCTAATTCTGACCGGTGGAGATATTATGAAGAAGAAGGGTCTTCTGGAGATACTTAAGAAGTCCCAGGAGATCGGAATTCCAACGTCAATGTCACCAAGTGCAACCGGGCTGCTGAATGACGGGGCATTTGAGATGATGAGGAAATACGGCGTAAGGTCGCTTTCCCTCAGCCTTGATGGATCTAACGCAGCAACACACGATTGGCTCAGGGGATTTCCAGGGATTTATGACAGGACCCTTCAATTGATAGACAGAATTATCTCTGAGGGGTTTACCCTCCAGATCAACACTGCAATTTTCAAGAGAAATGTCAAAGAACTTCCAGAGCTTCTGAAACTGCTCCTTGAGAAAAAGGTCAAGACGTGGGAGGTCTTTGCCCTCATAAAGACAGGGAGGGGGATAGACAGGGAAGACCTGGAGGCTAGCGAGTACGAAGATGTTATGAATTTCCTGGAGTTTGCTTCCAGGTACGGGATAACGGTGAGGACTGTGGAGGCGCCTTTCTTCAGGCGCGTCCTGATTGAGAGGGAGAATGGAGATTATTCTGGCGGGGCCCTGTTCAATGATCTTGCCGAAAGGACAAGGCATCTCCTGGGAGATCCGACAGGCAGGGTCAAGGGGCACACAAGCTATACAAGGGATGGGAAGGGAATAATTTTCGTTGCACATAATGGTGACGTTAACCCATCGGGCTTTCTTCCATTAAGTCTCGGAAATGTTAAGGACGAAGGGATAGTCAGTATTTACAGGAACAATGAAATTCTGAGGAAAATCAGAGATCCATCCAATTTTGGAGGAAGATGCGGAGTATGTGAATACGGAGACATCTGTGGTGGATCCAGGGCAAGGGCATTCAGTTACTTCAATGATCTTTTCCAGGAAGACCCAAAGTGCATTTATATTCCAAAGGCAATGAAAAATTTCAATACTGCGTGATAATTGTGCGCTGATCATATGAACCCAGTTGAAATTGGATTAATTTTTATACATGTAATTTCAGCAGTATTTCTCGTGGGATCATCGATATTTGTCTGGATAATAATCTGGCCAGCGAGCAGCAAAACACTGACAGATGAGAAGCTCAGGACCAGATTTATGACAGTCATGGGAAAGAAGTATGCACTATATACAAACATAACGATTATTCTCCTGACTATCACAGGAATACTGATGGTCTACTTTGCCAAGCCCCAATATATATACAATTTTTATGGCTCTATTCAGACCACATGGGGGCAGGTACTGACTGTGAAGATAGGACTCACTGCTGCAATGTATGGAATCCTGTACGGGAATAACATATGGCATGGAAAGAAGATTCCTAAACTGGCAGAAGCTGGAAATTTCGATGAGTTGAAAAGGATCAGAAAGATAGCTCATGTCCTGTCGTTTATTACTGTTGGCCTCATGGTGATCATTGTGCTGGTAGCCGTAATTCTGGCAGGAGTGTTCTGAGAGATGAGTCAGGAACTCTTCAAAGAGGCTCTTCATATTTTCCCAGGGGGGGTTAATAGTCCGGTAAGGTTCTACAAACCATACCCCAGATATATGAAGGCAGGTAGCAGGTCAAAGATATATGATGTGGACGGAAAAGAATACGTGGACTATGTTCTAGCGTACGGCCCTCTGATCCTCGGGCACGCGAATCCCCGGGTGATAGAGGAGGTGAAAAAATCCCTAGACAGTGGATCGATATTTGGTGCTCCTGTCGAAAAGGAGGTTGAGCTTGGGAAGCTTATAAAGAGCACCACGGGCATCGAAAAGATGAGATTTGTCAACTCGGGAACGGAGGCTACGATGCACGCAATAAGGCTTGCAATACATTACACTGGGAGGAAGAAAGTCTTGAAAATCAGGGGAGGATACCATGGTACCCATGTTTTCAATTTTCCATCTGAAATTGTGACTGAGATAGATTTCAACTCATTACGAGAAATGGAGGAAGCATTGAAAACCAGGGAATTCTCATGTGTGATACTTGAGCCGATAATGGGTAACATTGGTGTGATTCCACCTGAGGAAGGATACTTAGAAGAGGTCAGGCTTATTACTGAAAAATATGGTTCGCTGATGTTGATTGACGAAGTCATAACTGGGTTTAGGACAGGTTTCTTCCCATTTTATTCCTGGAAGAACGTACAGCCGGACCTTGCAACGTTTGGCAAAATAGTTGGTGGAGGGTTTCCCCTAGCAATATATGGGGGGAAAGAGGAGATTATGAGGAAGGTCAGGCCATCAGGGGACTTTCCACAGGCAGGTACATACTCTTCTAATCCTATTTCGGTAACGGCCGGCCTTGAGACACTGAAGATACTTTCTTCAAAGGACTATTCGTCCCTCAGAAGGCTGACTGCAGAGGCTTCAGAAGCACTTGAAGGATCCGGACTGACAGTTAACAGTGCAACCGGGATGCTGTCACTCTTCTTCTCGCAGGACAAGGTATTAAATGCGGAAGATGCAAAGAATTCAAGGAAGCAGCTTTACGGGAAGCTCTTCAAAAAGGCAATCTCTGAAGGGATTTACATACCTCCATCGTATGACGAAACAATGTTCATCAGTTTCTCTCACGAAGAGGAAGAGGTTAAGAGATCATTTTCATTGCTGGGTGAAGTGGCTGGAAAATTATGGAAAGAGGCATGAGAATCGCGACCAGGGGATCGAAACTGGCATTAGCCCAGGCAGACATCATTTCTTCTCTCCTCAGGGATAATGGAATATTGGCTGAGAAGATCACAGTTAAATCCCAGGGGGACGTGGATGTTAGGAGTCCCATTTATGAGTCAAAGGAGCAGGGGGTATTTGTGAGGAAGCTGAATGAAAAGGTGATCGATGGATACGCTGACGCAGCTGTTCATTCTGCCAAGGATATGCCGTATGAAATAGATCCTGATCTGGAGGTAAGCTTCTTTTCAAAGAGGGGAGATCCCAGGGATTTCTTTGTTGGAAAAAAGAGTATTTCCCAATTCTCAGGTACCGTGGGAAGCAGTTCAATAAGGAGAATGATGTTCCTGAGGCTGTACAACAACAAACTGATATTTGAGAATATTAGAGGAAATGTGGAGACACGGATCAGAAAATGGTCAGATGGAGAGGTTGGAGCCCTGGTTCTAGCCAAGGTTGCACTTGACAGGTTGATGCTGACCCCTGAGGGAGAAGTCATACCTGAGTCAGTCTGCCCTCCAGATCCGAATCAGGGATTCATAGCTGTAGTGACAAGAAAGAACAGTTCTGAGGGGATGCTATTCAGAAAGATGCAGGATCCTGAGGCCCTCTGGGAAGCCAGTACCGAAAGGGAGCTGGTGGGGGAACTGCAGCTGGGATGCAGCCGTGCGGTGAGTATAAGGGCAGCATTCCCCACCAAAACGATCAGCTTCTCATATGCCAACGAAGAGAAGAGGTATGACCTGCATTTCAAGCAAAGTGTGGACAGATCAGCCCTGAACAGGATTAGGGAGATAATAGATGGATAGAATAGCATATGTTGGGGCCCCCTTAGATCAAACGATTCCTGATGTGATTGAGATAAGTGTCCTAAAGATTCAGTACCTGGACATATCAGGCATTGGCACAGTCAGGGATCCGCTTGTACTTACTTCCAAAAGAGGGGTAATATCCCTAAAGATGTCTTCTGTGAAAATAGAAAGCAAGCGAGCATACTGCATTGGTGATGTCACAGCCAGGTATATGAAGGAAATCTATGGTATGGAATGTGCAGTTCCAGCCCAACAGAATTCGATGGGGCTTGCAGAACTTGTCTCATCCAGGGAGAAGAAGGTGGAAATTGTATCAAGCGACTCCATTTCCAGGAAGTTCATCGAGAAACTTGAAGATGCTGGAATTGCATACAGGTACACAATTGCCTACATGGTTGTTGAAAACGAGAATGTCGACTACTCGCTGCTCGCGGGCGTCAAGAGGATTGTTGTTGGTTCTCCAAGGTCATTCCAGATAATTTCCAAAAGGGCTTCCGGATACTTAGAAGGCAAAGAAATTTATGCAATCGGCATCCCAACATATAACGAAATAATCTCCTCCGGTTTTAGAGCTGAAGGACACTTTGATAGGCCAGACATCGTAAACATAATCGCAAAACTCAAGACACAAAGGTAAATAATTAATTATGATTTCACCCACTGGTGTAAGTTTTGGAAAAAGGAGGTATATTCCTTATAAAGGTTACATACAACGACCTGGGTTCGCTGTACTTTTCGGTCGTTAGTGATTTCCAGGTTGAGGATGTATATGAGTACATCAAGAAGAATGAGAGGATAAAGGAAGCGATGGTACTGTGGACGTGCAACAGGTTCGAGATATATTTCAGTCCAGGCGACAGGGAGACCGTCCAGTACCTTGAGGACTTTGTCAGGGAGAAGGCAAAGAGGTATTCGGTTATTCATGGATGGGACTCCATCAAGCATCTGTTTCTCGTTTCAGCCGGACTTGACTCTATGGTGGTGGGGGAAAATGAGATCCTGGGTCAGGTTAGGGAGGCATGGGAAATGTCAAGAGAGAATTCCCTTTCTGGACAAAATTTGAACCAGGTCCTCAGGAAGGCCCTGCAGATCGGGAAGAAAGTCAGAAGAGAGAACATCATGCTCCTCCAGTCGAGGAGTGTCGCCAGTGAGGCTCTCAAACATATACATTTCAATGATGGTGCATCGACATTAGTCGTGGGGGCAGGAAAGCTGGGTACGCAGATATCCACAATACTATCACGCAGGAGGATAAGGTTTGCTATCTGTAACAGGACCTCTGAGAAGGCAAAGGAAATAGCACTCAGATTCAATGCAAGCTATGAGGATTTTGATGTCACAAAATGGAAAAATTACGATAACGTAATCCTTGCAATTAGGAGTCCAAAATTCATAATGACCAGAGAAGATATAGCTAATTCGAGGATAAAGAACATAATTGACTTCGGGACCCCTGCAAATGTTCCAGCAGATTTAGGGGACGGAGTGAAAATAATCAATATGGAAAAACTTGCAGGGATAATAGAATCGAGGGAAATGAAGAAGAATGAGTTTTCAACGAGCGGCCTTAAGATTGTGAACGAAGAATTCATAAAGTTTTCAAGGTTACTGATGAGTACAGACAAGGAAGAAATGTTGAGAAAAATATACAGCTACTCTGACCAGATCGTAAGGGATGAGATCAAATACATAGAGAAGAGGGCAAAGTCTGTAGACGATGTGGAATTGATGGGGAAGGGGCTTCAATCGGTAAGGAACAGACTGTTGGGTTTTGTAATAAATGGTATAAAGAGGAGTGAAGATATAAGGTCATCAGAGACCGTAACGAACATGGAGGAAATCCTGAATGAAAACCTATCCAGATATGAGACTAAGAAGATTAAGAAAATCGCCTGAGATAAGGGAGATCCTTACAGAGACGCGTATAAGGAAAGAGAAACTCATAATGCCGATGTTCATCGATGAGAACCTGTCAAGGCCAGAGGAAATCAAGACCATGCCTGGAATATTCAGGTATTCTGAAGGTACATTCATTGACAAGGTTAAGGAATATGAGGAGATGGGAATAAGATCAGTCTTGCTCTTTGGCATTCCAAAATCAAAGGACAGCAGGGGATCTTCCTCCTATGATCCAAAAGGTATAATACAGAGGTCCATCAAGAAAATAAAGGATGAAACAGGGATTGTCGTTTTTTCAGACCTATGCCTTTGTGAATACACTGATAACGGTCACTGCGGTCTTGTTGTTGGAGATAGAATCGACAACGATTCAACTCTGGAAATTTATGCCAGGATAGCAAAATCATATGCCGAAGCCGGAACGGACGGTGTTGCTCCATCAGGTATGATGGATGGTCAAGTTGGAAGAATAAGGAGAGAACTTGATTCTTCCGGATTCACAGATACATTGATCATGGCCTACAGCTCAAAATTTTCTAGCTCTCTCTACTCCCCATTCAGGGAGGCAGCTTATTCGGCCCCCTCATTCGGAGACAGGAGGACATATCAAATGAACTATGCCAACAGAAACGAGGCGATGAGAGAGATAGAGGAGGACATAGAAGAAGGGGCGGACATAGTTATGGTCAAACCTGCCCTTTTCTATCTTGATATTGTGCGGGAAGCACGAAACAGATTCCAGCTCCCCCTGGCTGCGTATAGTGTAAGTGCAGAATACTCGATGTTGATGGCAGCATCTTCAATGGGTTTCATAGACCTGGCCCCTACAGTTATTGAGGCAAATAGCGCGATTTTCAGGGCAGGAGCAGACATTGTCATCACATATTTCGCCGAATTCATGGTCAATAAAGGGCTTATTTAGTTGCTTTTGCAACTCAGTTATATCTAAATAGAAATATTCTCTTTCATTCACAATGAGGACGGTCATCTGGAACATAGACTTCAAGTGTAATCTTTTATGCAAGGGATGTAATGCATTCGAAGGGAATGTTCTCTTTCCGAAGGACAAGATAGAGGATTTTATAGACGAAATGAAGTACAATAAGGTGAAAATAGTATCTGTTACAGGGGGAGAACCGACTCTTCATCCTGACTTGCCAAGGATCATGAAACTCCTGAAGGAAAAGAATTTTTTTACCCATATAGCGTCCAATGGAACAAATCAGTATATGCTGAGCAAGATAGTGCCATATCTTGATGCTGCCACTATTAGCCTCGATAGTCACATTCCGGAATTACACAATGAATACAGGGGAAGGAAAATATTTGACATAGTCGTAGAGAGCATGAAGTACCTGAAACCAAGAGTGAAGGTGCTTACTTCCAATATGCTTGTGACAGATTTCAATTACAACAAAATATCAGATTATGCAGAATATGTGAATAATGAGGTGGGAGTTCCGGTATCCATGTGCTTCCCAGACAACACCTCCTACTATTATGAAAGGGTCCCAGTCCAGAATCAGCAGATACATGAAGCGTTCAGCTTCGCATTTGATCACTACAAGGATTACAAATTTGGCAACACCAGAACTTATTACAAGGAAGCAACTTTATGGCTGGAGAAGAAGGAAGTGTCAAGGTGCCGTGCAGGTGAAGAAATTTTTTACGCTGATTACAAGGGGGATGTCTATCCCTGTTTTTACAAAACAACGGAGAAACTCAACAAGGAGAGGAAGTGGACCGAATACAACAATACGTGCAACGATTGCTTCATTCAATGTTTTAGGGAGCCATCGATAAAGAAACCCTTAGAGCAGGGGAAACTCATAGCTGAGATATATCTTTATAACAAAAGACATACTGGTAAAATGACAAAGAATGAGAATAGCGCTCTGCAGCGACACGTACCACCCGATTCCTGATGGAGTATCCAGACATCTAGTTGACTACAAGGCAGAGCTGGAAAGGAGGGGGCATACAGTAAGGGTTTACACAGTTTTCTCTGATAATGATGGGGTTTTTGGCCTTCCATCATTCAAGTTTCCTCTTTATCCTGAATACAAGTTTGCTATACCGGTTTACGAGATGTACAGGGACCTAGAACGATTCAAGCCTGATGTGGTACACATCCACACACCTTTTGTCCTGGGGACAATGGGATACAGATTTGCGAAGAAAAGGGGGATACCTGTCATCGGAACGTACCATACAGATTTCGTGAATATGGACAAGACCCTAGATTTTCCCTTCATAAAGAGCGTCCTGAACATAGGATTCCAGTACAACATGCACCTTTACAGGAAACTGGACCTTGTAATTTCCCCGTCTGAACTTGTGGCAAAGAATCTCAGATCCTACGGAAACGATTCAAAGGTTATTCACGTCGGAATAGACCTCAGCCGGTTTATTTACAGGGAACAGAAGTCAAATTTTTACTTATTCATCGGAAGACTAACATCCGATAAGGGAATTCCTTCACTTCTTGAGGTAGCCTCCAAGATGCCTGAAATCAAATTCAAGATAGCAGGCGTTGGCCCGTTGAGATGGATGGTCGAAAAATATTCAGAAAAATTTCCTAATATAGAGTATCTGGGTTTCGTATCGGAGGAAAGAAAGATAGAGCTGATGAGCAATGCAAGGGTTCTTGTTATCCCTTCTAGGGCTGAAACATTCGGGGTTGTGTACATAGAGGGTATGGCATCCGGAACTCCAATAATTGCATCTACCGAGAGTAGGGAAATTGGCATACTGAGGGAGGGTTATAACGGATGGTTTGTGGGCTTCGGTGATACAGAGGGACTTATAAGGAAGATAACGGAGATAAACTCCAAAGATCTCATAGATTTCAACAGGCGGGCAAAAGAGTCAAGCAAATCATTTTCCATCCAGGCGACTACCGATGCTCTGGAATCTATCTACGGTGAAATGATTGAATCTCAGAAGAAATAGCCGGTATATCGGAATCGCGATTTCTGCAGTGACACTGTTAATTTTCATTTTAATCTATGGTCCAATTAAGCTCTATATCATATTCATCTCTCTTCCAGTCGTATTTGCATATTTCTTTCTAGCTGCAATCGGATTCCATCTGATGTCGTTTGTGTTCTGGTCCCTGCGGATAAAACTTCTTTCAAAGACAAATGGGTTCAAAATCTCATTCGTAGACTCCTTCATCACTGTCATCAGCAGTCTCTTTGCTGCAACTATAACACCTGGATATGTTGGAGGAGAACCGGTAAGGATAAAGAAACTGAACGATTACGGTGTACCATATGGCAATGCAACTGCTATTGCTCTCGGGGAGAGGGGATTCGACTCTATATTCTTTGTTATGATATTCCTTATAATAATATTTTCCGGGCTACTGATACTCTCCGGAGAAATGAAGACATATACGATTATAGGACTGATAGTTCTTGTCATATTTCTATCCTTTCTGCTGTTATCAATCGGTGCAAACAACCTCTTCAAGAGGGGAATCAGCTGGTTTGAAAAAATTTACCTGCGGATCAGGAAGAAGGATACCGGCAGAGATGCCGTGCCAAAAATTATAGAGCAGATCGAAGCTTACTCCGGCTCCACCAGAAAGATTTTTTTACAAAGCCCAGCAACCCTGCTTCTTGGAATTGCAGTAACATCCCTTCTATGGCTTTCAGATTTCATGGTCCCTTCAATGCTGATCATAGGTCTGGGGTTCAGGCCAGACTACATTTACATCATTTTCATCCAGGTGATCCTGGTACTGATTTCGCTCATACCAATTACCCCTGGGGCTGCAGGCATAATGGAGCTGCTGATGATAGCAACATTTTCAATTTTCCTTCCCCACGGTTACCTGATTGCTTTCGTGATAGTATGGAGATTTATAACCTTCTATCTTAATATAATTATAGGTTCACTGGCAATTCACAAAGTTGTGACAAAATAAATAATTAAGTTATGATTGACCGGTGATCAGGTTGAACGAAACACAGAGACTAAGAAGATTGACATTTAAGTCCCCAAAGTATTACCTGATCATACCCGTTATATTATTTGCTGTTTTTCTCTTTTACATTTCCTCAAGGAACGTCACATTCACTGTCATATATTCTCTCGCGATCACGACCACTATCATATGGGATATTTCCGCTCCTCGGCTGTTTAATTTCAGGTTCCCCCCAAATAGGGTAATGTTCCTTAACGCTGTAAGCATTTACGCCGGTCTCGCTTTCTATTTCATTGTGGTCGGCATTAGATTTCTTCAGCCAGTGCATGCCCTTATGCTATCTATCACGTTCCTCCCATTCATAAGGACTATGGTTTTTATCACATTCACCGGGAGAAAGATCGCCCTGACGCACTTTCTCGGCATCTCATTTTCCCTATTTTTCTCGCTTTATGTATCAATTTTTGCCGGAAAATATGACTTGTTTATCGCTCCTATTGTACTTTCATCTCTTGTATATTCCCTTTCCTCTCATCTTTTCGTCAAATTTTCACTGTCAAAATTCATGAAGGAGTTCAGTACAGACCCGATCAAGTTGATAAATGAAATGGTCAATTCAGTCACGAGCGATATTTCATACAACCTTGCAATAAAGAAATTCTTTGAAGATATGTACACCACATTGGCCCCAAGGGAAGTTTCCGTCGTTAGATTTGAGGGGGGAGACGACCGTTTCGAGATGGTTTTTCCCTATGTTCATCCAGGACCCATAGGCGATATTGGAAGTTCCAATATTACTCGAAAGCTCCAGATCAGAAATCCGGGAAAGAATCTCCTGGTATTTCACACAACAACAACCCACGATGACAACTGTGCCAGTGACTCTGAGATAGACAAGATATCACTTGCACTTAGAGAAAAGGGGAGCAAGTTCGATTTCTGCTATGAACCATTTTTTGGGAGATACCTTACATTCCTTCCTCTAGGAAATGGAGGAATTTTTTTCCTTTCCCCGGATGACCCGAGGTTCGATGACGTGAAGATAAGTGAGGGTAGGCGAATAGTCCGGATGGCCAGATCCGCTGGCCTCAGGTGGTCCGTAGTCGTAGACCAGCACAACAACAATATGGATGAACCGAAGGAACTTGATGATGTCTCCTACCTGATGGAGGAAGTTAATGCAGCAGTGCGTACCAGAAAGACAAAATCACCTTTGTTCGTGCATGAAGAGCACATTGACCTGACTGCTGAGGATGTAGGGCCGGGAGGAATTCATTTCGTTTCCTTGAAAATGGGAGAGAAGAATGTGGCAGTCATACTTGTTGATGGAAATAACATGGAATTTGAGTTAAGGAAGAAGATTGAGGATCGGATAAAAGGGTATGATAAGGTACTGGTGTGCACAACTGACAATCACGTTGTGAATGTGAACGGTCTGAATGTCAATCCAGTGGGACATTCTTCCGAGCACCAGACCATAGTAGATGCAATAGGCAATCTGTCAATGAAGACATATAAGCATAATGAGGCAAGTATGGAATATGCCAGGAAGGACGTCAGGGTTCGCATTGCAGGAGAAAATCACTATGAGAAATTTAACAAGATAATAAAAAGTTCTGCCAACAGAGCCAAAATCCTGAGTGCAATGGCAATACTCCTTTCTATAGGGCTTTCATTATTCATATTCAAAATTCTTGCGTAACTAAGTTGTAAATTGTGTGTCGGGCGATTCAGCCACGAAATTCATGCTATTTTAGTATTAAATTTTTTTATACTTGCTTGCCATAGGGATTGCAATGCAGTACAAGTACACAGTCCTCAGTAATACCATGCTAGGAGCACTCATGGCATCAATAAATATGAACATCGTAATGATCACTCTTCCGGCAATATTCAGGGGACTCAAGATCAATCCATTTTCGCCAGGCGAATTCACATATCTTCTATGGGTGCTAATGGGTTACAGCATTATACTTGCTGCGTCCCTTGTAACCTTCGGAAGGATTTCAGACATACTTGGAAGGGCAAAGATGTACACAATTGGCTATGTCATATTCGCAATTGCATCGACCTTCCTTTCAATAATTCCAGGGGGAACAGGCAATCTCGGAGCCATGCTGATAATTTCACTGAGGATGGTCCAGGCAGTCGGAGGAGGCTTCCTGATGGTGAACAGTACTGCAATACTAATCGATGCATTCCCAACAAGGGAAAGGGGAAAAGCACTTGGCATAAACCAGGTCTCTTTCATTGTCGGCTCCCTTCTCGGTCTCATAGTGGGAGGCCTCCTGTCTGGCTTTGACTGGCATCTGGTGTTTGTTGTCAATGTTCCCTTTGCAGTTGTGGGGGCGATCTGGTCCAGGCTTACACTGCGCGAAAGTGAAATTAATAAAGACTCTCATATAGACTATCTTGGCAATGCGACATTTGCAGCGTCGCTGGTGCTAATTTCTGTCGGATTCACGTACACGCTTGTCCCATACGGAAGTTCTCAGATGGGATGGGGCAATCCTTACGTCATCGCTGCGCTAGTGGCCGGAATATTGTTATTCGTGGCCTTCATATTCGTCGAGGGAAAGGTGAAGAGCCCCCTATTCAACATGTCGTTGTTCAAGATCAGGCAATTCTTCTACGGAAATATTGCACTTCTCTTATACTCCCTGGGAAGGGGAGCCGTGATGTTCCTTCTCATTATTTGGCTTCAGGGCATATATCTCCCACTGCACGGGTTCAGCTATTCTCAGACTCCATTCTGGGCAGGTATCTACATGCTTCCTATGCTGTTGGGAACAGTCGCCCTGGGTCCAGTTGGGGGAATACTCACAGATAAATATGGTGCTAGGCCATTTGCTACCGCAGGCATTGCAATAGTTGCCGTAGGGCTATTTCTTTTAACGTTACTTCCCTATAATTTCAACGTCGTACAATTTTTCATCATAACATTCCTAATAGGGGTGGGAGGAGGACTTTTCGCATCCCCGAACACTACTGCAATAATGAATTCAATACCTTCGAATGAAAGGGCAACCGCAAACGGCATGAGAATGACCATAAATAATGTGTCTATGACCATAAGCATGGCAATGTTCTTCTCAGTAACCATCGCCATCTTTTCAAAGTTCCTCCCATCCGCAATCATAAGTACGGCAGAGGCCTCCGGGGTTCCAACCCAGGTTGCAATGTACCTTTCAAAGATCCCTCCATCCGGAGCTCTCTTTGGTGCATTCCTCGGTGTGAGTCCAGTCTCAGCGCTTCCATCATCCCTTATTTCCGGTCTGGATCCATATACCCTTGGAATAATAAGTTCAGCCAAATTCTTCCCGAATGTCATAGGGCCGTCGTTCACCAGAGGACTCGGCTATTCCATGTATATTGCGCTGGCACTCTCACTTGCTGGTACAGTATTCTCTGCTCTGATGGGTAAGAGATATATACAGGAGGAAAGTACCACCCAAAAAACAAAATCTATAGAAGAGAATATTCATGAGGGTGTGACCAAATGATAAAGAGTGAAGAAATTCTGCAAAGATTCCATAGGATTAAGATGCTCATGGACGCTACCAAGTCCAAGGCATTCAAGGATACATCTCTCTCTTCAACAGAAGTGCGAATTCTCCTGAAGATACCACTGGATGAAGAAATCACACCCACCAGGTTATCGGAGCTCACCAATTTTTCCAATACTCTAATCACTTTCTCAGCAGATTCTCTTGAGGAAAAAGGTCTGATCGAACGGAACAGGGGTACTGATAAGAGGACAATAAAGCTAAAGCTCACTGAAAAGGGAAGATTGCGCCAGCAAATGGACAGAAAGGAATTCAATGAAAATTTTGACAGGATGATTTCGAAATTATCAGATCAAGAACTGGAAGACATGATAAAGTCATTTGATGCAGTCATTCTTTATCTTCAGAAGTTGGTAGACAGCTGATCTGAGTCATCAGGTCGGCAACAGTTTCCACAGTGAATTCAAGGGCGGTTGTGCTTGGAATAAGGGACCTGTGCCAGAGGAATTTATTAAGCGGTCGGATCAAACGCCTGCGCTCCTTGATGATAACCTGCGAGTGCCAACCTTAATAATTGAAGATGAAATAATTGAGATAATTACAGTCACAAGTATTATGATGGAATACATATCATTACCTATAAACCCCTTTCCTAGAGAATAGCTTGCAATGACAATCCCAACCGCGCCCCTTCCCCCAAATATACCGATTACCTTCCAGAAATTTCCTTTGTCAACGTATCTCAGTGAAAGATAATAAGTCCCAAATATGAAAACCAAGACATCCATAGTCACTATACTCCCGACTACTAAAAAGCCAAAAGTTGAGGGAAGAGAGGTTATCGCCCCTGCTATGCAGAAGAAAAGCGGGATAAAAAAAGTGTTATTCAGAATTCTTATTGATGATGTTATAGATTTGTATGTTTTATCTCCCAAGAACTCCTTCCTTACCAGCATTCCTGCAAAGAATGCGCCAAGAATAAAGCTGACGTTTATAACAGAAAACAGGGCCGAGAGTGCTAGGGCAAAAAGTATGATGAGTGTAAGTGCAATCTCATCAATTCTCTTAGCGTTCCTGAACAGGATTGATTCAATTGAGACGTTCCTCCTCAAGAATATACGGTCAAGGATAAATATCAGCAACAGGACAAGTAAGACAACCGCCAGAATCAGAATAATGTACGTGGGCTTTTCCCCAATGGAGCTTACAAATATGAATGAAAAAATATCGACAAGAACGACAGTAAGCAGGACAAGCTGGCCATCCTTTTGGTTGAGAAGATTGTTCTGCAGGATCAATACTGATATTATGGAAATGGAGGGAACGGCTACGGAAAGGGAAACAGTGACTGCACTGATAAGCCTGTAATGAAATAATTCAAAAAGAACAATGAGAATTATGAGAAATGGAATGGCGAACGATGAGAGAGAAAATATTGCGCTTCTCCTGAGTTCATTTGCGAACATGTCGGTTGTTACTTCTATTCCTATGAGAAGCACTATGAAAAATATTGCAATGTCTTCCAGTACAGTTATCTGGGAAGACGGGATGAGAACCTTCAGAAAAACAGGACCGAGAATCAAACCAGAAATGAGCTGCCCCACGACCCTTTCTGTCCCTAGCCTTTCTGCAACTTCACCAAGGACTATTGATAGAAATAGAATTATGAGAATCTCCATTATGATATTCATTTGTTCTCTCCAAGTGCGGGAATAAGTGCATCAACTGAAGCCTCAACTCTCCAATGCCTCCAAGGTTCCGACGTTTTATCCTCTGCCATCAGGTCTGATATACGGGAGGTCATGGAGCACATCATACAAATCTGCAAATTGAGCATCCCTCTTAAATTTTATTAGGGTTGGGTTTCTTCAATATATCCTGCGAAGAGCTGCCTGATTCAGTGTACCATGCTGTACCTTAAGATGATCTGTTAATTGTATCAGAACAACGCCCGATATGCGATAATCTTTCAGAGTGTATTCTCCTTCCGGCTCGGACATTTCGGGTTGAGGCACTGTTCAATCTCCCTGTTTCCAAACTTAAAAATTGCAATCGGAAACCCATCCACTTTACAGACCTTGTCAGTAGGTATGATTTCTGCCTTTTGCGGAATTGAGAGGGTTACCTTACAAGCTGGGAAATTTGAACAGCCAATGAATTTTGTGCCCATACGGCTCCTTCTAAGAACAAGCATTCCCCCGTCCGAGGGGCACTTCCCGAATACCTCCCTGTTCGTATTAAAGGAACACTTAGGGTCCACACATCTAAGTTCTGGTTTTTCACCTCTCCTTATCACCTTAATCAGAAATAGCCCGCAAACTGGACATTTTTGATCTGTGATTTCTATTTTCCCTGTCTTTGGCAGGTAGAAGAAAAGGTCGTTTGATTCACCAGTGCACTTGATATACCTGGAATTCTTTCCCTGGTCGATAACAAGGTCCGATCCACATTTGGGGCATTTTCCTACAACTTTCTCCTTATTCAGTATTTCATAAAATTTTTCATTTATCTTCCCTGATTTCCTTATGAGATCATCCAGAAGGTCGAGCAAGAGTTTCCTGCTGTCTTCTATCACTTCCCCCTTTTTCCTGGAACCGTTAGCAATGTAATCCATTTCCTCTTCCAGTCTGGCTGTCATTCCGGGATCTGCGGCGGCGACTGAATTTGTAATCAAGGATTCACCCATGGCCATTCCAAGGGGTTTCACTCTTATTGGATTTCCTTCTATGAATCCTCTGTCATATAATTTCTGTATTATGTCATGCCTTGTGCTCTTTGTTCCCAATCTTTCCTTTTCCATTTTTTCAATGAGGTTTCCCTGGGAATATCTCGGGGGAGGGTTGGTGTTCCTCTCCTCGAGAACAGGATCGTGAAATTCGTATTCCCTTCCAATTTCCAATTGTGGATCTACCCTTTCCCTGTAATAAATTATTGGGTAATATTTCAGCCATCCTTCTTTCATGACTTTGGACGAGGTATAGGTGAATTCAAGACCCCCGGTTTGAGCCTTGAACTCCCTTTCTGATATTTCAGCGTTCTCTGCCAGTGTACTGATGAATCTGCGTGCGATCAAATCATAAATTTTGAAGTAATCGCCCTTTAGTTCAGATTTCCTTATGGGAGATGTCGGATAAATTGGAGGATGATCTGTTGTTTCAACTTTCCCCCTTGATGGTATAAGCCTGCTCTCCCCCATCACTGTCTTAATGCTGTCCTTCAAGTACGAATCCTCAAGGTTCAAAAGAATGGATTTGAGATTAAGTGATCTCGGGTAAACAGTATTATCTGTCCTTGGATATGAGATCTTTCCATGCTGATACAGCGCTTCAGCAATTGCCATTGCCTTTTCCACGGATATACCGAGCCTATTTGCCTCCTTGAGAAATTCCGTTGTCGAAAAAGGGATCGGTCTGTACAGGGACCTCGTATTTTCATTGATCTCTTTCACTGAAGCCTTATCACTATGTGATATTCTTTCAAGCAATTTTTCTCCATCTTCCTTTGCCTTAATTGGATTTCCTGTATATTTGAACTCACAGCCATTTATCGTTATACTGAGCTCATAAAAAATTTCTGGAATAAAATTTCTAATCTCCTTCTCTCTCTTTACAAGTATAGTCAAGGTTGGGCTCTGTACCCTGCCAACGGAAACAAATTCATAACCAAGTCTCTTTGTTTCAATACTGAAAAATCTGGTAAGGGTGGCACCCCAAAGAAGATCTATTATCTCCCTGGCCTCAGCAGAATCGGCCAGATTGTAATCAACATTACCTAGGTTTTCGAATGATTGCATAAGTTCAGATTTTGTCAAGGCGCTGAATTTGGCTCGTTTAATTCCATTCTCCCTTTCCATCAGTCTCAAAGCCTCAACACCAATCAGCTCCCCCTCCCTGTCATAATCTGTTGCTACTATGACTTCATCATTCTCCTGGTTCAGCTTTTTGAGGACGAAATCAAGTCCCTTGAATTTGATGTTTTCTTTGGGTTCTAATTTAGCCATCTCCTTAAGATTATCAATTTTCCAGTCCCTGTATTCTTTTGGAAAATCAATTTCGATTATGTGCCCCCTTAGTGGAAGAACACTGTACTCATTTCCATCCTTAGTGAATCTCAATATGTAGGAGCTGCCGTACTTCACCTTGCTGACCTTCCCGTCACTCAGAGACGAAGCGATTCTTATTGCAGCACTTGTCTTCTCAGCTATTATTAAGTTGCCCACTCTGCTTCAATTAAAACGGTTTAATAAAACAATGGGTAAGAACCAGCCTCTTCGTTTTAAATGACAAATTTCTTTGTGTTACAAATACATAAGCAAGAAAGCTCCGACCTTCAGGGAGGGGATGAATTGCGAAAAGTTCATTGATATCAACTGCCTTGTGTAAGTAATGATCAAGACCCTTAGGGTGAGATTGTATCCAGATGAGAATCAACTTATTCTCCTGGAAAAGCACTTCGGGTCTTGTAGATTTGTATGGAATCATTTTCTAGAGGTCAGAAATAAGTGTTATGCTGACCATAAGAACAACAAAAAGAAGGGTCTTTCTTCTTTCGATACCATGAAAATGCTCACAGCATTGAAGAGAGAAATAACATGGTTGAATGAAATCAATTCACAGAGCCTCCAGCATTCTCTCGTGGAACTGGATAAGGCATTCAAATCTT
>Ga0078972_1008031_pt1 | contig 22646 bp, 22 predicted proteins | sample YelNatPaOPGAMG01_FD_67568 | JGI IMG/M metagenome (GOLD analysis project Ga0078972, IMG submission 67568) | Hot spring thermophilic microbial communities from Obsidian Pool, Yellowstone National Park, USA - OP-RAMG-01 (SPADES assembly) (version 2) | ecosystem: Environmental > Aquatic > Thermal...
AAAAGCCACATCAAAGCCTTGTGGGAAGGCTTGAAAAACGGGTGGATTGACGTTGTAGGCTCAGACCATGCACCACACACCTTGGCAGAGAAAACAGCGGAAAGCGTCTGGGATGTTAAGGGCGGCATTCCTGGATTTGAAACTACGCTGCCGCTGCTGCTTACCGCGGTGAATGCTGGAAGGCTCAGCATAGGCGAAGTTATTAGACTTATGGGCGAAAATCCGGCGAAAATCTTTGGACTGAAGAGTTTGGGAAGCCTAAGAGAGGGTTTTAGCGCTGATTTGGTGGCTGTTGACTTGAAAAGGGAGTTTAGGATTGACGCCTCGAGTTTCCATTCTAAGGCGAAGTTTTCACCCTTCGACGGCAAACCCGTCAAGGGTAGAGCGGTCAAAACTTTTGTAGGTGGGAAACTAGTTATGGATGAAGGCGAAATAGTGGCTGAACCCGGATGCGGCAAAATAATAAAAGTGCAAACAAAAGCGGAGGAGTAAACAGCCTTGAAGTTCATTGTTGACGGTATGCTTGGAAAACTCACACGTTGGCTTAGGATGCTAGGGCACAACGTGAAATACTCGAACAAGTTGGATGACGCACAATTAATCGCCATAGCGAAAAAAGAGAAGCGCATCCTCCTTACAAGGGATTTAGAGCTTTACCAGCAAGCCACAGCAAAGGGCGTCCAAGCCTTCTACGTAGACGGCAAAACAGAAGCGGAAAGGCTGGCGCAAATCGCTAAAAAGTTTGGCATAAGCCTAGAAATAGACATGGCTGTCTCACGCTGTCCAAAATGCAACGCGCAAGTGAAGCCAACATCAAAGGAAAACGTGAAGGGCAAAGTTGAGGAAACAACATTCGCCTACTACAACGAGTTCTGGGAGTGCCCAAAATGTGGACAAATCTACTGGCAGGGAGCCCACTGGACAAGAATAAGAAGAACGTTGGAGGAGGCTAAAAAATTAAAGGAAATTAAAGCTTAACATCTTTATGGACGCCTAAACCATACAAGATTTAATTTGCAAAAGAGAGAAAACAAACTAAGGTGGCTAGATTGTCAACTGGAAAACCCGATTATGAACTCTTGGGGAAATTTTAAACTTAACATTCAACTTGTACGCCAAGAATTTTATCGTGTTCTTTTTGCCGATACTCATTATGATGGTGCTTTCTGGATTCCTAAACGCTATTGTCATAAGCTTTGTTAACAAAGCTGTCTCCAACATGCCTAGGTACGGAACCCACAACAAGTTTTTAACTGGTTTTTCAGTTTTCTACAGACCTTCATTCTAATGGCTTTAGGCATTACGCTGATTTTATGGGTTGTAAGTGCGGTGGTGCAAGGAATTTGCGTTAAATGCGCCGCAGATTTAATAGAGAAAGGTACCGCAAGCCTCGAAGAAGCCGCCAATTTCACCATTTACAAAATTTCTACACTCATAATAGCCGTAATCCTTACAAATTTGTTGATTACATTCGGTTGCTTGGCGCTTATAGTTCCAGGAATAATACTGGCAATAATCTTTTACCTCGTCATCCCGGTCATCGTTATAGAGGATACTGGCGTGTTGAATAGTCTTTCAAGAAGTAGTACGCTTGTAAGCAATCGCTGGTTAAAAACCTTCGCCCTTGCGTTAATTGTGGGCTTGATTACCGCAACCGTCCATTTTGTAGGCAATTTAATTGGAAGTCCATTAGGCGCCTTCAGCGTTATTGTCGGCAGCATCATGGCAGCTTTTATCCAACCCATCATCCCAATCTCCACAACCATATACTACTATGCTATGTTAGCTAAAGAAAAAATGAAGCTTCCTCCACCGCCACCCTTCTAAAACTGAAATTATTGCGAGATTCAAATTACTTCTTTTCTTTTTCACCTTCTAAAAGCCACTTCAGCGGTATGTCCTGATAAGTTCCGTCTGGAAGTGTCCGCCTAATTGTTATGGGAAGGATGCCAGCCTCCAACTCTTTTAGGGCTATGTCTATTGGACTTGAATAGCCCTCAGAAACATCAACGAGGATGGGGGCGCCCATGGATATCTGGAGGGCTCTTGCTCCGACTACTCTGGCCTTCTCGAAACGGGTAAGCCGTGGAGGACCAATCAAGATTTTCTTCTCTTTACCAGACGTGTTCTAACTCCCCAGAGCCCTTAGTATTCGCCTTCGGATGGACCCTTAGGCGGCATCGGGGGAGTCTTCGCTTTTCCGGCGGCTATAACATCGTCAATCTTCAGAATCATTGATGCAGCTTCGGTTGCGGACTTAACCACTTGTTTCTTGACGGATATGGGTTCGAAGACGCCGGCTTCCCGCATGTCTTGAACCTTTCCCGAGTGAACTTCGATTCCAGCCCATGTCTCGCCCTTCTCGTGCTTCGCCCTAAGCTCAGAGAGTATGTCTATTGGGTCTAATCCAGCGTTTTCAGTTAGTGTTGCTGGTATAGCTTCCAAGGCTTCTGCAAAGCTTCTAACGGCTAGTTGTTCTCTGCCTGGGAGGGTTTCGGCGTACTTCTTTAGGGCTTTGGCTATTTCTAGTTCTGGTGCGCCTCCTCCAGCCAAAACCTTTGGTTCCTCAACGATATCGCGAACAACGCATAAGGCGTCATGCACTGAGCGTTCAGCCTCTTCCACTACGCGTTCTGTTGCTCCCCTTATGAGGATGGTGACTGCCCTTGGATGTTTGCAGCCTTCAACAAAGGTCATTTTGTCGTCGCCGATTTTGCGCTCTTCAACGAGGCTTGCATAGCCCAAGTCTGCTGGGGTCATATCATCCAGGTTGGTTATTATTTTGCCTCCTGTGGCCTTTGCAAGCTTCTCCATGTCCGACTTTTTGATGCGGCGAACGGCAAGGATTCCCTTTCTGGCTAGGAAGTGCTGTGCCATGTCGTCTATGCCCTTCTGGCAGAGCACAACATTTGCACCTACTGCGGCGAGCTTTTCCACCATGTCCTTCAGCATGGCTTCCTCTTGCTTTAGGAAGGCATCCATCTGCTCTGGGCTTTCAATGTTGATTTTGGCATCAAACTCCGTCTTCTCAATCTCTAGTGGGCAGTCTAGCAGGGCGATTTTTGCGTTTTCAACGCGTTTGGGCATTCCAGAATGGACGACTTCTTTGTCTAGGACTATACCATTTATGAGCATAGTATCCCTGACGGATTCACCTGGCTTCTTCTCGACTTTAACGTCGTCCACGTCCACCTTGTATTTGCCGTCCTCCTTCTCCGCTACTTGCAATATTGCCTTAACAGCCAAGTCTGCTAGGTATTCCCTATGCTCGGCTACAAGCTTGCTCGCCATTGAGGTCATAGCGGCTTTCCGCAAATACTCCGTAGAGTTTAGGTCTACTGGAATGGCTATCTTATCCAAAACTTCAAGGGCTTTTTCCAAGGCCTTCTTGTAACCATCAATTATGATTGTTGGGTGAATGTTCTTTCCAATAAGCTCCTCAGCCTTAGCGAGCAGCTCTCCAGCCAATATGACGGCTGTTGTTGTTCCGTCTCCAGCCTCATTGTCCTGGGTTTTGGCTACTTCAACCATCATCTTGGCGGCGGGATGCTGAACATCCATCTCATCCAAAATGGTGCGGCCGTCACTGGTTATTGTGACGTCTCCAAAACTATCCACAAGCATTTTGTCCATGCCCTTAGGGCCGAGGGAGCTTTTCACTGTCTCGGCTATTATGCGGGCAGCCATAATATTTGTGTGTTGGGCTTCCCTACCCCTTGAGCGACTTGAGCCTTCCTTTAATACTAGAACTGGGATTCCGGCTGATGTGGGTGATGACAAGTCAAACAACCCCCTAATGCGTCTCAATGAGAAACAGCATTACAATATAAATTTTTCCTTAACTATGTTTGATTAAGCACGTTTTCGCGATGATCATATCCATTTTCAACAAGCCTCGTTATGACTTTCTAGCAGAGCTAGAAAGTGTGAGTATATCATTGGAGCTTTCTTTTGCGCTTTAAAATGATGGCTGTTATTGTTATTGCGGCAAAAGCTGTGGTTCCAGCAATGAGGGGTAGTTTCCATGGAGGCTCGTGGCTTGATTCTGATGGTTTCTGCAGTGGAATTATCTGATTTTGCGTCACTAGACCAAAACTTGGGTCATGGGTCAAATTTCCATCGACATGGGGATAGCTTAGTTGAATCCCTATGGTGGTGTTGTAAGCGTATGTTGGAGGGAAAACTTGAGCGCCGCGTTCAGTCCATGGAACGATGACTCCAATCGGGTTGACGGTTGAGTTATTTATTTCGCATCTCCCGCCAAAATCAAAGAAGCCTTTAACGCTATTATTGGCCACAAGCAAAATCGTGGTTGAACTAGTCTTGCGAGGCTTATCTATTGAGTTAGCATCTACCATTTCCTCATCTATCACCAGTTTCACACCCTCATCCTTCATGGAAGTGTACCGCATTGCAAATTCAATGAAAAGGCGGGACGACGTATTATTTGCTTCAAAGTTTTTTATGCTGAAGTCGGTTTTCAAGCTTCCATTAAGCGGGAAGTAATGGAATGTATATTTTATTGGCAAAAGCACTTCTTCGCCTGATTCGGGCCATGGATATGCAAGCCCTGCAGTCCCCTCCACGGACCATTCGCAGACGGTGTTTCCCATATCATCGTTACGGGTGGTGATATCGGTGATTCCTGAAAACCAGAAGTTCTTGTAGTAGGCGAAAACTGTTTCGCCCGCCCTACCTGATATCCACTCAATATAACTCGAGTCAAAATATCCATTTCCATTCGCATCCTCGTACTCCCAAATCTCAACTGGCAGATAATATTCAACAGCATACCCGCCCGTATTGTTCACAAACGCCACAGTTGAAGGCTCCTTATCATGGAACTCAAATCTGAAAGACAAGTTCCCATTTGGCGTGATACTATTAATGAAATATCCAGCATCTGTTTGGATAACTTCCAGCCAATCATTCTCCTTTACAGCAAGTGCAGGCTTAAACGGCAAAGAAAGCCCACTAACAAATAAAGAGATAAGCAGAATGGCGATTACGCCCACTTTGTACAATGCCCAATTTTTCGGGTGCATGGGCAATCTAATAAAAAATTGAACCGCCAATTATTTAAGAGTAGTCTTAAGAGACTCACTCACATCCGCATATTTGCCACTTAAAGGTTAGCCAACGTTGTTTTAAGTCCCGTTCCAGTTAGGATTATTACGGTTTTCTCTTTGCGTGTCGCCGCATCTTTCAATAGTTGCTTTTGGTAGGCTGCATAGGCCACCGCTGAGCTTGGCTCCACATAAAATCCCATTCCAGCTAACTCTTTGAAGGATTGAAGGATCTCCTCTTCCTCAACTATAACAGCGTCGCCATCAACTCCTCTTAAACTCTTAACCATAAGCTCTAAAAGCGGTGGATTTATGCTTACCAGTGCATCGGCAATAGACACTATTTCCTCTGGAGGATGATACGGCAAGCCTCTATAGCGATGGTAAAGCGGCGAGACCTGCCTCGTCTGGCAAGCCACAATTTTTGGCATTTTGTCGATTACGCCACTCTCTGCTAAGTGTTTGAATCCGCCTATAACGCCCAACAGTAGTGTTCCAGCTGAAACTGGAAGATAAACCTTTTCTGGAGCTTTCCAATTCAGTTGTTCGGCTATTTCATATGCCAAGCTTCTTATCCCATCGCGAAAAACCGGATGGAGAATATGTCCCACATAGAATTTTCCCTTCTCCTGTTTTTGGGCTTCCTCGGCAACGTGGCTACGGGTGCCCGAAACCTTGACAACTTCCGCGCCGTAAAACATTATTTGGCTCAGTTTTGGTCCCGAAACATTCTCTGGAACATAAATTTTTGCCTTAATCCCTGCGCGGGCGGCATAAGCCGCGATGGAGGCACCAGCATTCCCAGAGGAGTCCTCGGAAATGAAGCCACCATAAGCCTTGACGTGTTTGTGGATGGCAGAGATAAGCACTGTTGAACCTCTGTCTTTGAAGGAACCTGTTGGGTTTAAGCCCTCAAGCTTAAAGTAAACGTTCTTAGAAAACTTGACCAGCGGCGTCCAGCCCTCACCTAGAGTCACAACTTCTGAAGTTTTCACGTATGGGAAGAATTTTGCGTAACGCCAAGCACCATGAACACCTTTCCGAACATCCTTAGTGTCAAAGGCGATGTTCAGCTTCAAGTCTAGGGGGTTTCCGCATTTCCGGCACTTATAATCTAGGAGGTTTGCTGATGGTTGTCCACAAACACTGCATTTTATTTCATAGCTCATTAGCCGAACAGCCCGATATATAATGTAAAAATGGGTTATTTGTATGGTATGTAGTCTCTGCCCAGCAGTTCTCTGGCTATGATTATTCTCTGGATGTTCATGGCGCCCTCAGCCCCAATATAATAGGACATTATGCCTCGCAGTCCCATTTCCAGTGGGCAGTCTTTTGTGTAGCCCCAAGCCCCCATCCATAGGAGCACATGCTCAAAAACGCGGAAGGCGAAGGGCGGAACCTTCAGCTTAACAGCCGAAATATACTTTGTAACTTCTAGCGGCGTGAAGCGTCCCCGCTTGTATTTTTCATCGTTCATCCATGCTGTGCGGTAAACAAGGGACCTTAAGGCTTCAAGCTCAGCCCACATGTCCGCCAAATCAAACTGGATGCCCTCATACTTGCCAATTGGGTTTCCGAAGGCTTTCCTTTCCTTAATATACTCCATTCCAAGCTCTAAGGCTCTCTGGGCAGCCCCCAGACAGGTGGCGCCTATTAAAAGCCTTGCATTGTCAAAGCCCTCCATTGTTAGGTAGAAACCCCTCCCCTCCTCACCTATGCGGTAGGCGTCTGAAAGCCTAACATTATCCATAACTATGCTGCCCGTTGATATCGCCATCCGCCCCATTTCCTCGAATCTTTTGCCAACCTCCACACCGGGCGCATTTATTGGCAAATAGAAGGCTGTCATGCCCCGGTGGGATGCTCCTGGCGGTGGTGGCGCCGTCCTAACCAGTGTGAAGTGCCCCCCGCCGAGTTTTTTGGCTTCTTCTGTTCCGCTAATGTAGGTTTTCTCGCCATTCAAAATCCATTGGTCTCCGTCTTTCACGCCAGTAGACTTTATTGCTGCCACATCAGAGCCTCCGCCAGCTTCTGTTGAGGCTATGCCTATGAAGGCTTCACCCCTAGCGGCTTTGCGTATAACCTCTTCTCGAACTTTTTCTGTGCAGTACTTGTCGGTTACAAATCCCCATGAAGCCTCAACGAGGAAAAGCACTGGCACAGCAATGCTTATGTCCGCGTAGCCCAGCTCTTCAGCCGCGATACAAGCGGTAACCCAGTCTGCACCAGCCCCGCCATGCTCCTCCGGCACAGTCATAAGCAGCAATCCTAAATCAGCCAAGCCTTTGATTATCTCCCTTGGGATTTCGCCCTTGCTGTCCATCTCCCTAACCTTTTCCAGCGTAAGCTCTTTGCGGCACCATTCGCGGACTGCCTTGCGGAAAAGTTCCTGCTCCTCGGTGAAGCTGAAATCCACCATAACATTTTCACCCGTTTAAGCCTAACCTAAATGCCTAAAGCATATAAAACTTGTTTTAGAGGGCTGGCAAACCCGTCTATGCTTCCTAAACAAGCTGCAAGCCTTTCCTAAAGGCGTTTAAATTCGCCTCTAAAGTCTTCTCTGAAACGCTTTCTCTTATGCTCTTTTCCATGGATTCCACGCTGACCATCTGGGTTATCTTCACCAGCGCCCCGAGGATGACCATGTTGGCGAAGAGGCTTTCTCCGAAGGCTTTTCTGGCTGTTTCCACCGCTGGCACCTTGTAAGTTTTTGCTTTCACCTTTGGAATTTTTCCGACGCTGCTGTCAACTATCAAGGTTCCGTTATCTTTTAAGAGAGGCAAGTAATTGTCGAGGGATTCTTGGTTCATAGCCACAAGCACATCGCACCTTCTCACTGCTGGAAAGCCTACGCGGCTGTCCGAGATTATCACTTCGCTTTTTGCTAGGCTTCCGCGGGCTTCAGCGCCATAACTTTGGGTCTGCACAACATTTTTCCCTTCAAAGGCAGCTGCCTTCCCCAAAATCTGCCCAGCTAAAACAACACCTTGACCGCCATGCCCGCCAATTATAACTTCAATTCTTTTAGGCATCTTTCTGTGCTGCCTCCTTCAAAACCTCGTAAACGCTTTCCACAAGCGTGAGCCTTTTCCTCTGGGCGAACTCGCCCACAACGATTTTGCCCTCAAGCTCTTCTTCCCTCATCTTTTCCGCTTCCGCCACTGGAATAGCGTTTTCCCTAAACCATTTCAGCATTTCCCCAACTTCTTTGAACCCCGCTCTTCTACCGTAGGCTGTTGGACATTGACTTACAACCTCAACAAATCTGAAACCATCCATTTGAAGAGCCTTCTTAAAGCATTCTTTAAGCTCTTTCGAGTGGGCTGTGGTCCACCTCGCCGAATAATTAGCACCAGCAACAGCTGCCAATCTAGTGGCATCCAGTGGATGCTCAAAACTTCCATAAGGAGTTGTTGCCGTCCGCACTTTCAGCGGAGTTGTTGGAGCCACTTGCCCGCCCGTCATTCCATAAATCATGTTGTTACCCATTATTACAAGGATGTCTGTGTTTCTCCTTGCCGCATGTATGAAGTGTCCCATGCCTATCCCGACAATGTCGCCGTCTCCGCCGAAAACAACAACATGGAGGTCTGGTCGCAGAAGTTTTATGCTTGTAGCCACTGGTATGCTTCTCCCATGCAGTGTATGAACGGAATCCGCCAAATAATATGGCGAAGGTATCCATGAAGAACAGCCAATACCGCTGACAAAGCAGAACTTCCTAAAGTCGCTGTAGCCAAGCTCGTAAACAGCCCTCAAAAACGTGTCACTAAGCACATACAAGCCACATCCTGGACAGAAAGGGAAACGTAGACCGGGCCTCAAATAGTTGCTTGGCGAAAAACCCTCACTCATGTTACTCATTCCTCCAAAATCTTGCCCAAAATCTCCTCTGGTGTGATTAGCTCCCCGCCGCCAATCTTGTTTAGAGAAACAACCTCTGCGGAGCAGCCGGCAACCCTCTTAACCTCGTTGACAATTTGCCCCAAGTTCATTTCCGGCACAATTATTTTTTCGGCGTTTTCCGCAAGCCTTTGCAATGGTTTTTCCGGGAAGGGCCAAAGGGTTTTCAAGCGGACGTAGCCAACTTTAACTCCCCTCTTTTCCGCTTCCTCAACAGCTTCGTAAATCGCCCGTGAGGTGATGCCGTAAGCCACTATGCCCACCCTGCAGTCTTCAATGTTGTAGCTTTCCACCTCTACAATGTCGTCAACATTTTTCCTTATCTTGTTGTTAATGGCCTCCACGACTCGCCTATGCACTGTGGGGTCGGCGGTAAACCTAACCCCCCGCTCGTCATGGGTTGAGCCAGTTACAGCCACATTAAACCCATCGCCTATAGAAGGCATCGGCGCAACGCTTTCCAAGCCGAAAAACATTTGCTCCCCAGCCCTTGGCTTTTTTCGGTTGATTATCTCAATGCTTTCTAAAGGTGGTATAACCAGGTGCTCTCGAAGATGGACTGTGGTTTCATCCGTCAAAAGGGTGACTGGTGTGCGATATTTTTCGGCAAGGTTAAAAGCCCTAATGCTGAGTTCAAAAATCTCCTGAACAGAGTTGGGGCAAAGCGAAATAGCCATGTAATCGCCATGGGTTCCCCAGCGGGCCTGCATAACATCTCCCTGCGCACACTTAGTTGCCTGCCCAGTGCCCGGACCAACTCTCTGAACATCAACGATGACGCATGGCGTCTCAGTCATAAAAGCCCAACCGATGGTTTCCTGCATCAAACTAAACCCTGGACCAGAAGTGGCGGTCATGGCCTTAACGCCACACCAACTCGCACCAACAACAGCACCTATTGAAGCCAATTCGTCCTCCATTTGTAGGAATATGCCGCCAACCTTAGGAAGACGCGCCGCCATGTGCTCAGAAATCTCGTTAGCTGGTGAAATGGGATAGCCAGCAAAAAATCTGCAGCCAGCAATCAGCGCAGCTTCAACACATGCCTCACTTCCCTGCAAAAAAGCCCTTTTTCCCTTTCCACATTCCAATTTTAGCACCCGTTAAAATGGTTTAATGCTCCTCGGCATTAGGGGGCTGTTAATTGGTATTAAGAGTTTTGCTACTACTGCAAACTTTTAGGGCCTTATGGCAAAGGATAGCAAAACCTTTCAAGCAGACACATACACCAATTAGGTGAGGTGTTAGGCTGTGAACCTCTTCGTGTTCCTTTTAATATGGGCGGTAATCTGGTATATTCCAATACCTCCACGAAAAGGGAGTTGGAGAAGGTCTAGGCGGATAATTTCTCTTCTTTTAGGCTTGTTCCTATTCTTTATAATCCAGTTTTCCCAACCTCCACTGAGCATTTTTACATATCTCCTTATCTTCCTTAGGTTGTTTGTAGCCTTTGTAGAGTCAGCCTTTTCCATAAAACCGGTCAGTCCAGAAGAAGATGCAAGGAACTACTATTATCCTTATAGGCGTTTGCCCTGGAAGGTTTCAGTAAAGGCGAGGGCGAAGCTTGTAGGCGTGCTTTTTCTTGTCTATTTGCTTGCAGCCTCCACGATGATTGTTTTCTGGCAGGTTCAGAGGGTGGCTAACGCCTCATATTTCAGCAACTTCATCCATACAGGTTCTGGTTTGCCTTTCAACACGGAAATCCCAGACAACATGGTGCGCCTCGTCACTGAGGAACTTGCCATTTCGGTGGCTAGACGCCACATGTCAGAATTTGGAAGTAACACCCAAGTTTTGGGATGCCACATCACAAAAACTCCAGATGGCAAGCTAGTCTGGGTTGCCGTCATAGGTTCAACCAACGTTATAGCTGAAAACTATGTGAAGGGCTTCGTTATAATAGACGCCACAGACCCGCTGACCCCTCCAAAAATTTTGAAGAGGGAGTTTGCAGTCGGCGAATCCCTATGGTTTGACCATAACATCCACTTTCGCTCTTATATGAATGACATGTCAAAGAGCTATGGTGTCGCCTACATTACATGGAATTTTGAAACAAACGAAACCATTTACGTTGTGACCCGCTATAATGTTGGCTTCGACCTAATAAGGCGTTATGAAACCCCAATGATCTATGATGAGGAGGGCAACCTTTACCCTATGGTGGAGTCGCTTCTCCAAATTCCCAACTGGGTTACGCAAGTTTACGATGAAAACTGGCTTGAAGAAATGATAAACGAGATGGGAAACTTCAGAAGAGGCGTAAGCTTCGACTATTGGGCTGGAGGTTTCTTGTGGCTTATTCCGCCAAGCCGCGAACGTTTCGAGATGACGGAGGATACACGTTATGTTGTAGATCCAGAAACAGGCGATGTTGTAGCCTTGGTCTGTGTGAATCCTATTGGCAATAAACGGACCCTTTCAGGAGTTTTCAAAGCCACTAGGAGCAGCATATTCTTCTACGATTTTAAGCAAGCCAACTACATTTCCGGCATGACAGCCGAAGACCTTGTAGAGGGAAGACTTCCCAAACCCGCCGCGGGCATGTATGACGCTGAAATGCCACTTCTATATCCAGTGCAGATATCGCCTGGCAACTATCGCCTCGCGTGGTATGTGCCCATTTATTGGCGTGAAGCTGTAAGTGGAAAAGAGGAAACCATCTATTTAGCGGGTTTCGCCATAGTTGATGCAGAAGAAACCAGCAAGATAGCCATAAAAATGCATGAGGAAGGTATGACAAGCGAGCAGTTGGTGCGCACCACAAAGCTAGAGTTCCTAAAACTTTTCGGCATAATAACCGAAATAGAGGTCAGCGCCAAGGTTTTGGGCAAATATGAGTACGTGGAAGATGGAACAACCCACATAGTCCTTCGCTTGGATAACGCGACATACGAGTGGGTGGAAGCAACCCCGAAAGATCTCCCAGCGGACCAGTGGAACAAGTTGATGGCAACGGAAAAGGATCATACAGTGACCGTGCACATCGAAAGGCGTGGGGAAAAATGGATAATAACAGCCTTCGAAAACCCAAACGTCTAGTAAACGGAGACTTTGGCAACACCCTTAATCTTTAAGAATTCTGGAATAAGCTCACCTGGAACCTTCCTCTCCACAATAAGCGTCAGCTTCGGATCTGGAGAAAGCTCGGGATCATCGACTATAGCTTGCCTTATACTCAGACCGCTTTTCGCAAGTATCATGGCTGAGTTTGCCAATATGCCCGGTATTTTTGCGTCTACTGGGGTTATTTCCACCACGCCAAGTTCCAAGTGTTTTGCTATCTCCTTTAGCGAATGCCCCGCAGACCTTAAGCCTTCAAAAATTAGGCGCAGTTCGCGGTTCGCCCTTATGGTGTTTATTGTTTCGTTTACTGTTCTTCTGTCTACACCTGCTACCCTTGCTATGCGGGTTGGCGGAATCTCTATTTCGTTAAGGTATATTTTCCCATTTTTCACGCTTAGTCCATTTTCTACGAGGATTCTGGCTACCTTTAGGCGTTCCGGATAGTTTTCAAAGTGCCTTTTTATGGTGTTCCACATGTTTCCTTCTGCCTAATGTACTTTTTTGTGCAATAAAGTATAAATATGTTCACCGCATTATTATGTGCCAAAATGCACTAAAATATACATAGGTGAATCATAATGAGCTTTAAAGTTCAAAAAAGCGAATCCTTCATCATGCTGGACGCTGATGAAATCCCCACCACATGGTACAACATACAAGCAGACCTACCAGAACCGCTCCCGCCACCCCTGGACCCCACAACCATGAAGCCCATAGACCCAAAACTCCTTGAAAGAATATTCGCGAAGGAACTGATAAGACAGGAGGTTTCAACGGAACGCTACATAAAAATCCCAGAAGAAGTTTTAGACGCCTATCTAAGGCTGCCGCGTCCAACGCCTCTCTATCGGGCTAAAAGACTTGAAAAGTTCTTGAAAACGCCAGCAAAAATATACTTTAAATGTGAGAATTTCAGCCCAACCGGAAGCCACAAGACGAACACAGCCATAGCCCAAGCCTACTACAACAAGGAGCAAGGCATAAAAAGGCTTGTAACAGAGACCGGCGCCGGACAGTGGGGCACTGCCCTAGCCTTCGCGTGCACAATTTTCGGTTTGAAATGCCGCATATACATGGTTCGCGTTAGCTACCAGCAGAAGCCCGGCAGAAGAACCATAGCACAGTTATACGGCGCTGAAATGTTTCCCTCGCCAAGCGACCAGACAAACTTTGGAAGAAAACTTCTGAAAGAAAATCCAAATCATCCTGGAACATTAGGCATAGCCATAAGCGAAGCCATAGAAGACACTATTACGCATGAAGACACGCGCTATTCTTTAGGCTCGGTTTTAAACCATGTGCTTCTACACCAAACCATTGTGGGTTTAGAAGCCAAAAAACAGTTCGAAATTATTGGCGAGTACCCGGATGTTGTCTGCGGCTGCATAGGCGGCGGCTCCAACTATGCTGGTTTCTGCTACCCCTTCATGATGGACAAACTTAGAGGCAAAACAGAAACAGAATTTGTGGCTTGCGAGTCCAAGGCTGTTCCCCACACAACAAAGGGTGTTTACACCTACGACTTCGGCGACACCGCCCAACTGACACCGCTGCTGAAAATGCTCACAATAGGGCATGGCTATGCTTGTCCGCCAATCCACGCTGGTGGCTTAAGGTATCATGGCATGGCGCCATCAATATCCTACCTCATCCATAAAGGATACATGCGCTCAGTCGCCTACCACCAGACCGAGGTTTTCCAAGCAGCCCAAATACTAGCCAAAACAGAAGGCTTGATAATTGCGCCTGAAACAGCCCACAGCCTAAAATTCGTCATAGACGAAGCCTTGCGATGTCGAAAGACAGGCGAGAAGAAGGTTATCGCCATGAACTACAGCGGGCACGGACTGCTCGATTTAGGCGCATATGAACAGTTCTTGGCTGATAAACTTGTGGATTACGAGCCGGAAAAAATCGAGGTTCCAAAAATTGTTAAAGAACCCTAAAGAGGGGCGGTGAACGGTGGTGTCCGCAGTTCAAACCGACAAAGCGGCAGAGTTTAAGGTTGTTCTCTTGCCCATTGAAAAGCTTAAGCCCCACGAGAAAGGTTCCCCATTGTATTTGGAGATGTTAAAAAGGGAAATTCTCAAAGATGGCGTTCTTAAATATCCAATAATCGCCGATGAAAAGACAAACGTTATACTGGATGGAATGCACCGCTGGCTTGCCCTTAAAAGTCTAGGCTACACGCAAATACCAGTTCTACTAGTTGACGCTTTCCAGAATCCTCAAATCCGCATTGGAAGGAGACGCGTACACCGCTACATAAGTGACTCTAGCGTGCGGATAAAGGCTAAAGACGTGATAAAAGCAGCCTTAAGCGGAAAACTAATGGAACCCCGCACCACCCGCCACTTTTTCCCCTTTCTAAAACCGCCCAGAATAGACTGTCCACTGAATTCTTTGGGAAAGAATGCTCCACAAGATATTTCCAAGTATTTGGCGAAGATGACCAGCGAAGAGTGTAGAAAAGCCATAAAAAGCTGGCTTGAGGAAATAACTGAAGAACTAGAGTTCCTTAAAAAGAGAATCGGAGAAGTGGAGAAGGAGAGGGAAGAGTTTCTAAGCAGAATCAATACTCTAAACAATAAAAACCACTTTTTCTAGCTCTTCAAAGAGCTTTAAATGAAAAATTTTAGGTTCAATACGTATTTGCCGTTCATAACCAATATATGGTTGCCTTTTCGGTAAGACTTCTTATCCAGATTCAAAATTGAGGAATTTAAATGAAAAGGAAAAACGCGTTAGCCTTCCTAGCAGTTCTTCTCGTGGCCACCGTTTCTCCAGCTATTTTGACGATGCATTTTGCCCCCTGCGATGGCGCACAGCGGTCTTGTGCTTTCAGCTTGGACGTGGAATCCGCCAACAATAGACGGTGTTATCGATGAAGATGAGTGGAGCATGGCTGCCAAAGTTAATTTTACAATGGAGGGTTTCCTGTTTAATGGCACACTGTATGTTATGAACGATTATGAGAACTTGTATTTGGCTGCGAAAATAACAGACGACGACTTCGGAACCAACGAAAGCACAGCTGACGCCTTCGTATTCGTTTTCGACAACGATAACGATTTTACTGGATTTGAGGTTGGAGATGACATACTATTCTGCTGGAGCATCAGCAACCGTCCTTTTGACGCCTTTTTTAACGAAACTGGCGAGCCAAACGACGATAGTGTCCATGGAGGAACACAGGACGGCTTTTCCAAGGCATCTGGAGATGGAACTTACAACTATTTCGAGTGTTGGCATCCACTAAACTCCTCGGACGACGAACATGACTTCAGCCTAAAACTTGGAGACATCGTAGGGTTCATAGTAGTCTATATAGATAACAACGTTGTTAGCGGAGTCTGGCCCGACCCCGATGATCCTTGGCATGACATTAAAATTGCTGTACCTTTCTATCAAGGCGATTTAGTGCTGTCAGGCAACCAAGTCTACACTATTACTGGAGAGTTCATCATTAATAGAAGCATAATTGTTACAGAGAATGCCACGCTAATTCTGCGGGAAGCCTACGTGAATTTCACGCAAACAAACCATAATCAGTTCAACATCACCTTAAAAAATGCTAAGGACGGAAATCCCCGCATTATTGTAGACAATGCCACAATAAACGCTGGCAACCATTGGTATTTCCTTAACATAGAGCTTTACGAAAACAGCACAGCCCAAATAAACGGATTAAAGCAAGAAAATTCACTTATACAATTAGTACTAAGGGACTATTCATTCGCCAACGTGACGAACTCCGATTTTCTGAAAATAAGTTCCTATGATTTGTCCTACTTAGATCTTGCATGCTCAAGAATGGGTTCATTGGAAGTTGGCAGCCAGTCAAACGTCAACGTTACCAGCACTGAAGTCCAGCGTTTATATGCCTCTGGTAACTCAAAAGCGAAAATGCAAGATTCATCCATCACCAATGTTCTTGAAATCTATTCTTCAACAAGGCAAACTCTCATTGACAGTGTCAAGCCGGACACGGTTGCATATTGGAACTATCTGCAAAACTGTTCAGTTATTGTCGATGGCGGTTTTGCTCCCAACATAACCCTATGCAACGTTTATGTGGGCAATTGGTCCTTTAGTTTCGGGAATTCTCAGCATACAATAATCTATTCTTCTGAATTATATGAGCTACGACTCTCTGGCTCTTCATCAGCTTCAATCTTCAAAACCTACATTGTAACAGTTGAACTTTATGGTTCTTCAAGGCTTAACGCAACCGACTCGAAAGCCCATGACGCCATTTTACGCGGCAACTCCATAATTTGGTCTGTGAACTCTTCAGCTGAAGCGAGTACTGAAATCTATGAACAAGCCGCAATTTACGTTAACTGGTACCTCGACGTTTATGTTAAAGACTCCATTGGGCAATACGTGCCAGACGCACAAGTAACCGTAACATGTGCTGATGGCACGTTAACCGCCCATGGGCAAACAAATATGTCCGGGGTGGTGCGGCTAACCGTGTTGTCCAGCATAATCAACGCTACTGGTGAATATCCTCAAGGACCCCACAACATCACGGCAGTCTATCAAATCTATGAAAACAGCACAACAATTAATGTCGACAGGAACATGCAAGTTACAGTCATACTGCCGGATTTTATCGTTGCAGAGTTTCCATACACGCTTACCTTGATGGTTGTGCTTGTGTCAGCATCTACAGCGGCTGCGCTCTGCAAGGATAAGAACGCTAGAAAAAGACGCTAGAACTCTCACCACCCAAAATTTTTCTATTCTTTTTAAGACCTGCCGAAATCTGTATAGAAGGGGTATCGTATTTGTGAAAACTTCAACCAGGTATGACCTATGACCTTGTATAGGCCTTCCTGGCAAGTTTTAATAAACTTGAGAAGCACCATAATAGCGGCAGAGGCTAAACTATGATCCCTATAAACGCTCCACAAATAGGCGAAGAAGAGGTTGAAGCTGTTGTAAACGTTTTGAAAAGCGGCATACTCACTCACGCGCTTGGTGCTGGGCCAATGGTTAAAAGGTTTGAGGGGGATTTTGCAAGGTTTGTTGAGGTTAAACATGCCATAGCAGTAAACAGCGGTACGGCAGCATTGCACATGGCTGTCGCTGCTGTTGGCGTAAAACATGGCGACGAGGTTATTCTTCCAAGCTTCACTTTTGTGGCAACAGCTGAAACCGTTGTGCTGGCTGGAGCAAAACCCGTCTTTGTTGACATAGACCCAGAAACATATAATATATCTCCAGAGGCGGTGAATAGGGCTGTGACTAAAAAGACTAGGGCTATAGTTGCCGTAGACCTTTACGGCTCACCAGCAGACCTAAAACCAATAAGGGAAATAGCCAACAAGCATGGACTGAAGGTTATTGAGGATGCAGCCCAAGCCCACGGCGCAATCTATGATAACAGACCAGTGGGCGCCTACGCAGATGTCGCATGCTGGAGCTTCTATGCAAGCAAAAACATGACAACAGGCGAAGGCGGAATGATAACCACAAATGATGATGAAGTTGCCGAAAAATTAAGGCTCATAAGAAGTCATGGAGAGAAGGAGAAATACAAATCCATTCTTTTAGGGCACAACTACAGAATGCCAGAAATCGAAGCAGCAATAGGCATTGTACAGCTGAAAAAACTGCCCAAATTCTTGGAAAAGCGGAGAAAAAACGCGGAAAGGCTAACAGCAAAACTTCGCCACTTGAAAAACCTTCAACTGCCACTTGAGCCTAGAGGCTGCAGAAACAGCTGGTACCTCTACACTGTAAGAGTTAAAGACGCTGATAAAAAGAAGAGGGACACCATCGTGGAAAGGTTAAAAAAGGAGGGCATAGGCGCCGAAGTATATTATCCGTGGCCCATCCACTTAATGCCCTACTACCGCAAATTTGGGAAAGGGCGGCTGCCAGAAACAGAAAAAGCCTCAGAACAAGTGTTTTCCCTACCAGTTCATCCGGGTGTCACGGCTGAGCAAATAGACTTAATAGGGGAGGCCGTTTCTCGTTTGGTAAAGCAGAGTTGAAACAGCTAGGTTTTTATATTTACGCTGGCTAGTATAGTGCCCTCACCGAGTTTGGTGGTTTTGCGGGGGCACCCGCTTTATGACAAAGACTAGGATTATTATAATGGGCGCGGCTGGAAGGGACTTTCACAACTTTAACGTCTATTTTAGGGATAACGACGCATACGAGGTTGTGGCTTTCACAGCCACACAGATCCCAGGCATAGAAGGGCGAATATACCCTCCAGAGCTGGCGGGCAAAAACTATCCAAAGGGCATACCAATTTATCCAGAAGAGGAACTTGCAAGGCTGATAAGGGATTTTGACGTTGACCAAGTGGTTTTCGCTTACAGTGATGTCTCCCACGAGTATGTCATGCATAAAGCATCAATAGCGCTGGCGAACGGCGCAGACTTCAGATTAATGGGCCCGAAGACAACCATGCTTAAAGCCAAAGTTCCAGTAATCTCCGTAGGCGCTGTGAGGACCGGTTCCGGAAAGAGTCAGACCTCGCGGCAAGTAGCCAAAATTTTGAAGGGAAAGGGCTTAAACGTGGTGGTGGTTCGGCATCCAATGCCCTATGGCGATTTGAGAAAACAGGTTTGCCAACGCTTCGCCACATATGAAGACCTTGACAAATACGAGTGCACCATTGAGGAAAGGGAGGAATACGAACCCCACATAGACAATGGAGTAGTTGTATATGCTGGAGTTGACTATGAGAAAATTTTGAGAGAAGCGGAAAAAGAAGCAGACATAATAGTTTGGGATGGGGGGAACAACGACATACCCTTCTATAAGCCAGACCTCCACATAGTTGTGGCAGACCCCCACAGAGCAGGACACGAAATTACATATCACCCGGGAGAAGCTAACCTCAGAATGGCAAACGTGGTGATAATAAACAAGGTGGACACGGCAGACCCCAAGAACGTTAACCTAGTCAAGGATAATATAAGGAAGGTTAATCCAAACGCCACCATTCTTGAGGCGTCATCGCCGATAACCGCTGACAAGCCAGAGCTGATCAAGGGTAGACGTGTTCTTGTTATTGAAGATGGACCAACATTAACCCATGGAAACATGCCTTATGGCGCTGCAACAATATTGGCAAAACAACTTGGAGCCAGCGAATTAGCTGACCCGAGGCCATATGCCGTAGGCTCGATAAAAGAGGCTTATGAGGAGTATCCCCATCTTGGAGCGGTTCTGCCAGCTTTAGGTTATGGAGAAAAACAAATTGAGGAGCTGAAAGAGACAATTGCCAAAACGCCATGCGACGTCGTTGTCATAGGAACACCAGTAGACCTAAGAAGGGTCATGGAAATCAACAAGCCAACAGTGAGGGTGAAATACGAGCTCAAAGTTCTAGGGCCACTGTCTCTAGAACAGATTTTGGAAGAATTTCTCGGAAAAGTGCAGAAAAATGGCTGAAACAAACGAAATTTCACGGGTGAAAATAAAGTTCATAATTGAAGGCTTAGGCGAAGCCGAAGGCGAGCTTGTCCGCCACCTAGCCCCAAGAACAGTGGACATGATTGCCCGAAAACTCCCAATAGAGGGAAGAGCAGCCATCTGGAAGGAGGAGGTCTACTTCGAAATTCCGGTGAAGATGGGGGAGGAAAAGGCAAAGGCCAAGGTTGAAAAGGGGACTATAGCCTTCTGGCCTATGGGAAGCGCCCTATGCATATTTTATGGCGAATCTCAGCCTTACAGTCCTGTAAATGTCTTGGGAAAAGTCACTAAAAATCTTGAACTGTTCAGTAAGGTGAAAAGCGGAACAACCATTAAAGTTGAAAAGTTATAGGTACACGCTTTCACTCCAACTTTTCAAAAGCCTTTCGCACTCCTCTTTGACATCTTTTCGGCGGGTTTTCTTCTTCAATGTTTCAAGGAATTCTATGCGCTTTCCCACCGAGCGTCTTTCGGCTTCTCCGCCATAATACATTTTTCCTTCAAGATACTCCTTCATGTGATGGGCCTTTTGCACAAAAAGGCTTGCGGCATCAACGGGATTTGCAACCGCATACTTATTTGCCCAAATGGAGGCTTCTGACTCTCGAAGCTGGGTAAAGCCGTCTATTTCAACTATTTTTTTGATGTAAGACCTCAAAAAGTCATAGTATCCAGCGGTCTTAACAAGCTTAAGTGCAGTTCTAACCTTCTGTTTGAAATCGGGGCTTCCCTTAACTGTTAAACGGTGTTTATAGCCTTTCCTAACAAGTTTTTCAGCCTCTTTGACTTCGTCGGTGGTGTACACTCTTTTAGGATAAGCCAAGCCGTCAACTCCAACCGTAAAATTTGAGCAGGTGGCGTTATACAAAATTGTTAGTCTATAGTCCTGTAAATCTTTATATCATGGTTTCCGGAAACTAGCTGAACTAAACCATTTTCTTCAAGTTGTTCGAGGAAGTCTTTAGCCGCACTTATCCTTATGTTGAAACGGGTTGCCACAGCATAAGGCGTTAAAACTCGCATCTTCTTCAACTCTTCGAGAATTTTCTCGCCTTTAACGTCTGGTACAAATATTCCAGCTAACTTTTTCTCTCTCGCCGCCTTCTCTTTATCTTTTTCCTTCTTCTTTTTCTCCTCCTCAGCCTTCCTCATCTGCATGCGTTCCATCTGCTTCAAGCTGAGCTTCTTCTTCCCACCCATTAACAAGCATCTCCTTAACTGTTAAGCTATGGATAGATTCCAGCTTCGCTTCTTATATACGTTGCTTGTTCACGGCAACATATTTTAAAAAGAAAGAAGGGAAAAGCTGTTGTTTATCTGCCCATCACTTTTCTGGCGGCAATCTCGATGTCTTCAGCCTTTATAGTCTTTCTGCCAGTATGCATTGCAAAGTCTAGGGCTTCCTTCGCAATCTTTATCCCTATCTCCTCTAGGGCTTTTGCAAGTTCCCTTGCGGCTGCCTCGCTTACACGGTCAGCCCCAGCCTTCTTACAAAGCCTGTGCATGGGGGCTATTGCCAACTCTAAATCTGCCATAAAGACTCCTCCGTAGCCTCTTTTTCTATTTAAAGCAATATTTAACGTTTATTGCATCCTATCTTCCAAAATTGGACATTAAAGACGAACCTTCTTTATTTAAGAGAGGAAATTATAAAAATGCCTAGACTTGTAGTTTTATGCTCAAAGTGAAAGCTCTATGAAGTCCCTAAAGTTTGTAGACGCCCACATACACCTATCAGACGAGGAATACGCTGAAAAGGTTGAAGAAATTGTTTCAGACGCCAAAAACTCCAATGTTGTGGCGTTAGTTTCCAACTCCATGAACCTTGAGACAAGTATAAAAAGCCTTGAACTTGCTGAACGCTACAATGGAATGGTTTACGCAGCCTTGGGAATTCATCCATGGAACGTAAACATGTTAACGGAGGATGAATTGCAACAAACAACAGAGCTCATTATGAGGCAGAGGCAGAATAAAGCCTTAATAGCCATAGGTGAGGTTGGTTTAGACTACAAGTATGAGAAAATATGGGATAAACAGTTGATGGTTTTTGATGAAATGCTACATCTAGCTGAAAAGCTAAACTTGCCAATCATAATTCACTCTCGCGGAACAACCGCCAAAATCGTGGAAATGCTTCCATCCTACAATTTGAAAAAGGTTCTTCTGCACTGGTTTAGCAATCCAATAAGCGTGTTGCCAAAAGCTATTGAGATGGGATGCTACATCAGCGAGGGCCCTCCAACAGCCTACTCAAACGGCATCCGCGAAGTCGTTAGAAAAGTGCCGTTAACGAATCTTTTAACCGAGACCGATGGTCCTGTTCGCTACTTCAAAAGTCCCTTCAACGGGAAGATGACAACCCCAGCGTTTATTCCAACGGTTGTGAGTGCAATAGCTGAAATTAAAGAGGTAAACGTTGAGGAAGCTGCAAACCAGATAATTCAAAATTTTGAGGAATTTTTCGGAGTTAAGATAAATTAGAGGAATTAAGGACGCGTAAATTTAAATTACCCTTTTTGTTTATGAGTGTTCACTTTAAATAAGGCACGCTGGTGAACGCTAGGATGATGGCTGCTTGGGGGACAATAAAGCTTGGGAAAAGTTCGCACAGAATACATTAAACGCATAGCAAAAGAACTAATCAGACGTTTTCCCAACAGGTTTTCCAGCAACTTCGAAGAGAATAAGCGGGCAGTTACCATGCTACTGCAAGGAACAACAACACGGGTGCGAAACCAGATTGCTGGATACATAACCCACATCTATTCTGGCATGGAAACACCAGCGTCCACTGAAAGCTCTGAAGAAGGCGAGTAACTTTATTAAAAGGCTTTTAGTTTTAGAAAGGGCGGATGAGGCTTTAGGCCATGATGGACCAGTATAGGCGCGGGTGGGCTTTAAGATACTTACGCGAAGCAAAGGCAGAACTAGAAGCCGCGAGAAAAATGCCCTACATGGCCCCAAGCCTCATTCTAGAGGCCATAAGAAAAGCTAGGAACGCCATATACTACAGCCTAGGAGAACCAGCCTTCATAGAAAATGTGGTAAGAGAAGCTGTTGAAAAGATGCAGTTCGGAAACGACCCGGTTCTGAGATGCCTAGTGGAAATTGAGGGAATGATGCAGCAGCTAGCACAGCTAGAAGAGGTTAACGAGGAAAAAGCCG
>Ga0078972_1008032_pt1 | contig 22644 bp, 15 predicted proteins | sample YelNatPaOPGAMG01_FD_67568 | JGI IMG/M metagenome (GOLD analysis project Ga0078972, IMG submission 67568) | Hot spring thermophilic microbial communities from Obsidian Pool, Yellowstone National Park, USA - OP-RAMG-01 (SPADES assembly) (version 2) | ecosystem: Environmental > Aquatic > Thermal...
TTTGAAAACTTATTTTTTGCAAAACTGGCGGTTTGACGCAAAAATATTGGAAATTTGCAAAAACCTTCTGAAAAATCAAGAAAAAATAATAGTCATAATTCACCAAAGAGGAATTTAAACCGCTATAAACCGCTGAACAACTGGAATCACGGGTTCGTCATAATTCACCAAAGAGGAATTTAAACACAATGCCACATAAAATTGGAATTAACAAAATCATCGTCATAATTCACCAAAGAGGAATTTAAACATCTTTTTGTTTTTGATTTTTCAACTTTTACAGCAGTCATAATTCACCAAAGAGGAATTTAAACTTTAACCATAGTTAACATCATTTTTTGAATCATATAGTCATAATTCACCAAAGAGGAATTTAAACATCCCTGCATTCCACACCCATAAAAATTTGGACTGGGTCATAATTCACCAAAGAGGAATTTAAACAAAGATTTTAATCCACCAGAATAATGCAACATTAAATCGTCATAATTCACCAAAGAGGAATTTAAACTTATTGAGATTATTTTACCATCCATTCACTTTTTCGTCATAATTCACCAAAGAGGAATTTAAACTTGTTTTTGCCCCACCGTCAAAAATCAAAGGAGGTAAGTCATAATTCACCAAAGAGGAATTTAAACAATTGACTTGGGTAAAATATCATTATACTTATTTATTGTCATAATTCACCAAAGAGGAATTTAAACAATTTTTTTGCTAAATCTTCTTCATAATAATCAGGACGTCATAATTCACCAAAGAGGAATTTAAACCCTTTAGTGGATAAGGAAGTGGATAAGGAGTATGAGTCATAATTCACCAAAGAGGAATTTAAACAAAGGAGAAGTTTCAACAATATTCAATGACAATGCTGTCATAATTCACCAAAGAGGAATTTAAACATGATAATAACAACAAACAGAATAAGAAAAATTTTTGTCATAATTCACCAAAGAGGAATTTAAACGTTATTTTTAATGGTTGTAAATTTTTATCTGACATTGTCATAATTCACCAAAGAGGAATTTAAACCTGTATTGTATGATGTTATACGCCTCAACAATTTCGTCATAATTCACCAAAGAGGAATTTAAACGTTGTTTAGAATATCCAAACTCGCCTGGATGCTTGGTCATAATTCACCAAAGAGGAATTTAAACATTGAAATCGCACCTGATAAAAAAATTATGGCTGTGAGTCATAATTCACCAAAGAGGAATTTAAACGAAGCTTACAAATCTTATAATAGCGTGCGAGGTATGGTCATAATTCACCAAAGAGGAATTTAAACAAATCATCTTCATTTTCAGTTTCTTTTTCCTTACAGTCATAATTCACCAAAGAGGAATTTAAACATCTACTGACAAATTCTATTTAGATGGCACTGCCTTGTCATAATTCACCAAAGAGGAATTTAAACATAATCAAATTTGCACCGATAGGTCTTGCTGGTGGGTCATAATTCACCAAAGAGGAATTTAAACTCTTCTGAAAGTCCTGAAGAATTTCCTGCGATCCCTAGTCATAATTCACCAAAGAGGAATTTAAACAGACTTGTCGCTTATACAGAATCCGCTCAAACAGGCGTCATAATTCACCAAAGAGGAATTTAAACTTTAGTTTAGGCGATATTGGGATTGATAAGATAAAAGTCATAATTCACCAAAGAGGAATTTAAACAACTTCCAAGAGGAGAACTATAAATTTCGTATACAGTCATAATTCACCAAAGAGGAATTTAAACGGGAATGGAACTTATTATTAAGGGGATACAACCCCTGGTCATAATTCACCAAAGAGGAATTTAAACACTTTTAAGTTTGAATAAAAACAATCAAAAAGATATAGTCATAATTCACCAAAGAGGAATTTAAACTTACTGGGCGGGTATTGTGTCATCAAGTTAATGCTGGTCATAATTCACCAAAGAGGAATTTAAACAATTGACTTGGGTAAAATATCATTATACTTATTCATGTCATAATTCACCAAAGAGGAATTTAAACCTAAATCCTGTGGTGAATTCTTTATTGCAAATCGGGTCATAATTCACCAAAGAGGAATTTAAACCAAGTCAGGGTAGAATCTCCTGGATGAGGTTATATGAGTCATAATTCACCAAAGAGGAATTTAAACAAAGAATGGATTGATTATTTGGATAAAAAGATTTATGGTCATAATTCACCAAAGAGGAATTTAAACTTCTTTTCTTTATATTTTTTAATTTCATATCCAGCCGTCATAATTCACCAAAGAGGAATTTAAACCTTATTCTAACTATACACGGAGCTTCTTTGTCTGCGTCATAATTCACCAAAGAGGAATTTAAACGTTGATTACATAGAATTTTTAATAAAACTATATAAGTCATAATTCACCAAAGAGGAATTTAAACGTCATACCTATGACAATAACAACAAACAGAATAAGGTCATAATTCACCAAAGAGGAATTTAAACAAGAGATTGCCGAGGCAAAAGAAAAAAAGACCGCCCGTCATAATTCACCAAAGAGGAATTTAAACAATATTGATAAAAAATTTCTGGAACGAGTTTATAGAGTCATAATTCACCAAAGAGGAATTTAAACTTGTCAGCCCTATGATACCGCACAGAACTGGTATTGTCATAATTCACCAAAGAGGAATTTAAACTAATATATTATTCCAATATTTTTCACTTTCATATTCAGTCATAATTCACCAAAGAGGAATTTAAACTGTGTAATGAGAAATTTATATCCTGATTATTCAAGGTCATAATTCACCAAAGAGGAATTTAAACTCAACATTCTTAAGTAATGCTATTATCTCTAAAATAGTCATAATTCACCAAAGAGGAATTTAAACGATAAATAACATCAAGAGCCGTGCTTTCAATCCTACGTCATAATTCACCAAAGAGGAATTTAAACAATAAAATTAAAAAATTAAAAAAATATGAATATATTGGTCATAATTCACCAAAGAGGAATTTAAACGGGTTAAGGCCGAGGCGATGAGTTTTATATAGCCTGTCATAATTCACCAAAGAGGAATTTAAACATGTTGAGAAGGAGTTGCAATGATACATAAAGTGATTGTCATAATTCACCAAAGAGGAATTTAAACAAAGAGTGCATATACTTGCAATTGCTATAGAGAACATGTCATAATTCACCAAAGAGGAATTTAAACCACCCAGAGGAATTTGGACTGGTCTATTAAAGATAGGTCATAATTCACCAAAGAGGAATTTAAACTTAAGATTTATAATATGTGTTGATAATTATATTTCTTGTCATAATTCACCAAAGAGGAATTTAAACTCTTGCGCTTGGCAAATGGGTCTGCACCCTGCCAGGTCATAATTCACCAAAGAGGAATTTAAACAGGAAGACCTGATTCTTCAGGGTCGCCTGCCGCCTTTGTCATAATTCACCAAAGAGGAATTTAAACATAAAAGAGGCGAGACCGAAGACAAAAGGTGTCGCCGTCATAATTCACCAAAGAGGAATTTAAACATGGATTTTTATAGCAAAGTTAGTTTCTGGGGTAGGGTCATAATTCACCAAAGAGGAATTTAAACAAGTTAATTGTGACTAAAGAAAGTCCTTTTAATTAGTCATAATTCACCAAAGAGGAATTTAAACGATGATTTTGACCACTCTCAACTTGTGCGTGTGCAGTCATAATTCACCAAAGAGGAATTTAAACAAATGTAAAACAAGAGGCTGGCTGATTTTCAAATTAGTCATAATTCACCAAAGAGGAATTTAAACCTCATATTGCTGATATTTTATGCTGGTTGAGGGGGTAGTCATAATTCACCAAAGAGGAATTTAAACCTGTATTGTATGATGTTATACGCCTCAACAATTTCTAGTCATAATTCACCAAAGAGGAATTTAAACTTCAATACAGGTCGTTGTTATATGATAGGGACATCAGTCATAATTCACCAAAGAGGAATTTAAACAGACAAATGGAATTGCCTTTAAAAGAAAATCCTATGTCATAATTCACCAAAGAGGAATTTAAACAACAAAGTGCATATACTTGCAATTGCTATAGAGAAGTCATAATTCACCAAAGAGGAATTTAAACTTAATCTTATCTCTCACTGACTTATTTATTTTTTTCAGTCATAATTCACCAAAGAGGAATTTAAACCATACCGGACATGTTTTAGTTATTAAAATTTCTTTAGTCATAATTCACCAAAGAGGAATTTAAACTTCATCAAGATACTTTTGATCAGCCATTTTATCACGTCATAATTCACCAAAGAGGAATTTAAACATTGGATTTTGTAGCATCTTTATTTTTATCTAAAGTGTCATAATTCACCAAAGAGGAATTTAAACTTGCTAACCCTATGACACCGCATAAAATTGGTATCGTCATAATTCACCAAAGAGGAATTTAAACTTCATCTTCGGTTTCAATCTCAGATGGTTTAATATCGTCATAATTCACCAAAGAGGAATTTAAACGGCGATGATACTATATACTACACAAGAAAATTTTTGGTCATAATTCACCAAAGAGGAATTTAAACGTTTACGCTACTATCCCGCCACCGGTGCCGGAATCAGTCATAATTCACCAAAGAGGAATTTAAACGCAACAATAGTAATTATATTTTTGGATTTAATTTATCTTGTCATAATTCACCAAAGAGGAATTTAAACTTTTAAATATTTTTTCTTTTGACTTTAAAAAAATATGTCATAATTCACCAAAGAGGAATTTAAACACGGTTGCTCGTTTTGTAGATTATTATATTAAAATGGTCATAATTCACCAAAGAGGAATTTAAACTTGAATTGTAGAGTAGAAAAATATAAAAACAAATAGTCATAATTCACCAAAGAGGAATTTAAACACATAAGAATCGTCATCAAATCTATTAGTATATCCCGTCATAATTCACCAAAGAGGAATTTAAACCACTGAATTAAATTTCTAAATTTATGTTTCAATGAAAGTCATAATTCACCAAAGAGGAATTTAAACTTTGTGGTAAAAAAGGACAATGTAAATGTTTATCCCTGTCATAATTCACCAAAGAGGAATTTAAACATATCAATCTGAGGCAAATAATAAGACAGGACCATATGTCATAATTCACCAAAGAGGAATTTAAACAAAGGACTGGTTTCAACAATATTCAATGATAATGCTTGTCATAATTCACCAAAGAGGAATTTAAACTGATAATACGAGCATTTGATACTGAAACATTAGAGGGGTCATAATTCACCAAAGAGGAATTTAAACGTTTTTTCTGCAATAACTTTAGTTAATCCAATCAGTGTCATAATTCACCAAAGAGGAATTTAAACTGAATTGCCGGATAGAAAAGTATAAAAACAAATACGGTCATAATTCACCAAAGAGGAATTTAAACGTGATCAATAAAGTTGCTTCATCAGAAAGTGTTTCGTCATAATTCACCAAAGAGGAATTTAAACATGATGCCGAGGCGCTATTGACTTACTGGATTAATGAGTCATAATTCACCAAAGAGGAATTTAAACTATGACCTACTATCAACAATTGATAATGATTTTTCAGTCATAATTCACCAAAGAGGAATTTAAACCTTTCAACTTGTGCGTGTGCGACTATAAATGGAAAAGGTCATAATTCACCAAAGAGGAATTTAAACTAGGCCTCAAAATTTCAATCCTTTAATCTTATCATTGTCATAATTCACCAAAGAGGAATTTAAACGTGATGCTGAGGCGCTATTGACTTACTGGATTAATGTCATAATTCACCAAAGAGGAATTTAAACTATTCACCCTGCTTGCCTCGCGCTAAATGATTTTGTGTCATAATTCACCAAAGAGGAATTTAAACTTTGCGATTAAAAAAGATAATATAAATATTTATCCTGTCATAATTCACCAAAGAGGAATTTAAACCGTAGCCGGCATAAATTGAAAAAGTCCATATTCGCGTCATAATTCACCAAAGAGGAATTTAAACAAATTGCAGAAAAAATACATAAATTTTTTATCAAAGTCATAATTCACCAAAGAGGAATTTAAACTTTGCCGGTTCAGGAACGGTTGGTGTAGTTGCAAAGGTCATAATTCACCAAAGAGGAATTTAAACTATTTAAAAAATCTGAAATACAGAATAGAATGGCAAGGTCATAATTCACCAAAGAGGAATTTAAACTCTGCAGTAAGCAATTGTTTTTGTCTTATAGAGACAAGTCATAATTCACCAAAGAGGAATTTAAACCAGAAGGTGTTTAAAATCAATAATATTGAATTTTTGTCATAATTCACCAAAGAGGAATTTAAACAAAAATGCACTGTAAATGCACTGAAAGTGCACTATTGTCATAATTCACCAAAGAGGAATTTAAACTACATAGAATTTAAAAATCTTTTAAATAAATAATTCGCGTCATAATTCACCAAAGAGGAATTTAAACTGAAATTTCGGTGTAAAATTTTTCAAAACTCATTTAGTCATAATTCACCAAAGAGGAATTTAAACCGTTATCGGCGAATGTCTGAAGAAATTGATATGACAAGTCATAATTCACCAAAGAGGAATTTAAACGTTTTTATGCTGGTTAAAAGCAAGAAATACCACTTTGTCATAATTCACCAAAGAGGAATTTAAACTAATGCGGCACGGTCAGCGTAGGTGGGGAAGATGTTGGTCATAATTCACCAAAGAGGAATTTAAACCTTTTATAGGCGGGTTCAATGACCGCAAATGCCTCGTCATAATTCACCAAAGAGGAATTTAAACTATATCAATCTGTTTGCAAATTCTCTATCTTGTTCGTCATAATTCACCAAAGAGGAATTTAAACTTTGAAGAGGCTAAAAAAAGGTATATAAGAAGTGAGTCATAATTCACCAAAGAGGAATTTAAACGTAGGTTTCTTCAACAACACCGAGCCAGTTGGCAATGTCATAATTCACCAAAGAGGAATTTAAACGAGGTTGTGGGCGGCAAGAAGTTCGGCTAATCCCGGGTCATAATTCACCAAAGAGGAATTTAAACTATGTTATCTTTTTATGCAATAGGTTATCCTTTTGTGGTCATAATTCACCAAAGAGGAATTTAAACGCATATATTTTCGGGGAATGGTCTCAAGGATGAAAGGTCATAATTCACCAAAGAGGAATTTAAACTATGGATATAGATGATCTCAAAACCCAGTATGGTGGTCATAATTCACCAAAGAGGAATTTAAACTGGACATGCCATACTATACCATTGTTTGCTGAAGATGGTCATAATTCACCAAAGAGGAATTTAAACTAGCCAGCTAGTGCAGATATAGATATATTACTTTCAGTCATAATTCACCAAAGAGGAATTTAAACAGATGTTTTATAAACAATATCCCGAAGTTTACAAATCGTCATAATTCACCAAAGAGGAATTTAAACAACGAAAATGTTAAGAAGTTCATTTTGCTACACGAAAGTCATAATTCACCAAAGAGGAATTTAAACGCCTGAATTGGTATTACTATTTATTTTAACTTTTTTCTCTTTTTTGCTTTATGTTGATACATCATATGGTCGGCGTGCTTTAATAGATAGTTTATACTCTTTGGATTTTTAGGATTGTAATATGACCAGCCAGCGCTGAATGAGATTTCAAAAGGTAGCCTTTTTGAACGATTAAATTTATCAAGGCTCTCCTGTAAACGTTTATATAGTGTCTCTCCTTTGGTCTTTTTTGTTTCAAGGGTTAATATCACAAATTCATCACCACCAATACGGGCAATAATATCAGAACCACGGAAGGTCTTTTTAAGAATTTTTGTCGTATGAATAAGGGCTTTATCACCCATCGGATGGCCGAAGGCATCATTTATGTCTTTTAGATTATCCATATCAATAAATAATAATAGCATCGTTTTCTTCGTCCGTTCAGCAATTTTGAGTTGATGCTCGGCAAGGGTCAAAAATCCCCGTCTATTATATAACCCAGTAAGTTCATCAGTAAAGGACATTGCCTGAAGCATTTCGGTCAATTTTTTCTTTTCTGTAATATCTTCAATAACCCCATCTATCCATTTTAGATTCCCATCTTCGTCAAAATATCCCCGGGCATAGATTGAAGCCCAGAATGGAGTGCCGTCCTTTTTCTTCAATTCTAATTCTTTATCACGGACCTGCCCTTTTCTTTTTAATTCTTCGAGGAATGATTTTCTTTCTTCAGGATTTACATAAAGTTTCTCCACTTGGGTCTTCAATGCCTCCCGCATAGACTTGAATCCAAACATCTTTACAAATGCGGGATTTACTTGGAGGAAATGCCCGGGTTCACCTGCAGTTGACCGATAAACCCCGAGATTTATATTGTTTACGATGGAGCGAAACTTTTCTTCACTCTCCTCAAGGGCACGCAGGGTATTTTTCTGCTGGGTAATGTCCTGCGTAATGGTGACAACATGCTCAACCTTACCCTGCGGATTTTTTATTGCATAATAATACTGGGAAACCCATTTGTCAAATTTTGTCTCGGGATTACAAACATGTATCTCAGGAATGAATATCTCACCACCAGAATCAAAAATGCGCTGGACCCTTGGTATATATTTTTTAAGATATGGATAGCGCTGTGCTACACCCCATCCCCGACACATTTTTTCGTATTCATCTATCTTGCGGTAGGTCAGGTTCCATATCTTTTTCCAGGCTTTGTTGAATGAGACGAGTTCTCCTGATCCAAGGCGCACAGTTATACCCACGGGCGCATGTTCAAAGACTGCCTTATTAAGTGCCTGATATTTATGTAATAAATTTCTTAATTCATTCAATTTCTTTTTCAGACCTGATATGGTCTTAAGTAAATTTTTTTGGATTTTGCTCCTTGCCATTTACTCACCTTTGAAATTATACAAAAAGCCGACCCGATGTCAAGAAGAAAAAGTGTTAATCACTCATCGCTTTTTATGCATTGGTTTTAGAGTTTATTAATATATCCTCTGCCTGAAAAATCCGGTCCGAAGGACGAACATTTCTCGCAAAGCGGAGAGAAAAGAAAGGGGTGGTCGGTAAAAAGAAGATGTTATTTTTAGTCCAGCAATGAACGAATTTTTTTTAGTTCTTCTTTTAATTCATTTATAATCTTTGCTGTATCCTTTAATGGCAAAGATAACTGTTCAGGACCCTGGATAATTGCGGCAAGTTTTTTCCTGGCACCGGATATGGTGTAACCCTGTTCATATAATATAACTTTTATCATTCGTGCAATATCAATATCCTTCTTTGTATAAAATCTTCTTCCCAGTCTGTTACGATGTGGTCTGAGTATAGGAAATTCCTTTTCCCAGTAACGTAATACATAGGCAGGAACTTCCAGCATATTCGCAACTTCTTTTATAGAATAAAATTCTTTTCCTCCCATCCTTCCTCCTTTTTATTCATTCCTCAAGGGTCTTGCCATAAGTTTTTTTAATTCCCTTAGTGGTGACTTATTTTTGTATATAATCTCAAAGACTGCTCTTGATATGGGCATCTCAATGTCATATTTCTTTATTAAATTCATTAATGCCCTTGCAGTAGGAACACCTTCAGCAACCATAACAAAATCTTTTTTGATCTCTTTTAATCTCTTCCCTTCACCAATTAGCCGACCCAAACGATGGTTCCTTGACTCTTCGCTAAATGATGTTGTGATTAAATCACCCAAGCCAGAAAGGCCATAAAAGGTTTTTGGATCGGCACCCATCTTCGTCCCCAATCTTTGAATTTCCACAATACCACGAGTTATCAATGCACCCTTTGCATTTGCTCCAAATCCCAGGCCATCACTTATCCCGCAGGCAATTGCCAGAACATTCTTAACCGCACCCCCAAGTTCCACACCGATTATATCATTGGAGAGATATATCCTGAAATTTTCAGCACACAATTCTTTTTGTAATCTTTCTGCTTTTTTAAGATCCCGTGATGCGATGACAACTGCAGTCGGTTCATTCCTGATCACCTCATTTGCGATTGATGGTCCAGATAGAACCGAACATTCAATTTCAGGAAATTCTTTTTGTATTAACATTGAAGGGAGTTGGAGGGTTTTTATTTCAATGCCCTTTATCAAACTCAAAAATTCCTTAATTTTTATCTTTGTTTTCTTTACCTCCTTTAAAACTGTCCTTAATGTCTGACAAGGAATAGCCAGGACAATGAGTTCACTATCCTTTAATATATTTTCAAGTCTCCAGTCAACCTTGATTGAATCAGGAATCTTATATCCAATAAGGAACGGTTTGTTATCTCGTGTTCTCATAACATATTCTGCACGATTTCTATCAAATTCCCATATTTTTACCTGGTGTCCATTTTTATTCTGTATAATACCAAACACCGAACCCCAGTTCCCACAACCGAGGATTGCGATATTCATTCCCTCCTCCAGAAGATTGTTTTGGGTTCAGTATTTTTAATGAGCCTCTTTATATTATCGCGATGGGCAAATATCACAAGGAGCCCTATGAGCCAGAATAAAATTTTTTCATCCAATCCGATCTTCTTTGTAATAAATGTGCTGACTAAAAGAGTTACAGTCATACTCATAGATGCAAGTGAAACGATATAGGTAATAAAATAAATAATTATCCAGACCAAAAGGGATATGAAAAACAATTTAGGTTCTAATGCAAGAATAACACCAATCGTTGTTGAAACCCCTTTTCCGCCTTTGAATTTAAATATTGGATTAAAGATATGCCCAAGGATTGCACCTGCACCAGCAATGGCTGGAAATAATTCTGTGGATTTCAATACCATCACAGGAAGGAAGCCCTTAACCCCATCAAGCAAAAAGCCGAGAATGAAAAATGGAAGTCCCAGTGCCCTTCCCAGGTTTGTCGCACCAATATTCCCGCTACCAATCTTTTTTAAATCAATACCCCTTATTATCGCAATTATATATGAGAATGGTATCATTCCGCAGAGAAATCCAATAAGGAATGATATTAAAATACTTAAAGGCTTCATCTTCTGCTGAATTTGGTAACTTCTGTTTTTATTATTATTGGCGCACCTTTAAAACCAAAATAGTCCCTCAGGGTATTACGCAGATACTGGAGATAATTCTCTTTCAACTGAGTATTTGATAATACCCTGAATAGTGGAGGATGGACCCCAATCTGGCTTATTTTTAAAACCTCTCCATCCGGAGGGTGTTTAAGATAAAAGATCAACCCTTTTAAAGTTTTTGTATCTGCCCTTTTATTGAGTTCAGAATAGACATCAAGGACTGTCTGCAATAGCATATCTATTCCAATACTATTCTTCCCTGAAATCAAGACGACGGGTGCAAAATTGATAAAACGGAATGACTCCAGAGTAGATTGTTTTACCTTTGAATAATTCTTTTTATCAATGAGATCAATCTTATTTGGTGCAATTATTATTCCCTTTGCCTTTGAAAGGAGGATTGAAGCAATATGGCAATCTTCATGGACAACCCCCTGGGTGGAGTCAAAAAGGATGATACCAATATCTATATCATCAATGATATGCATAACCCGCATCATAGAATAAAATTCTATAGGATTCTTAACCCTTGATCTCTTTTTCAACCCATATGTATCAATGAGTTCTATGGTCTTATCCTTGAAGGTGAATTGGGCAGTTACAAGGTCCCTGGTCGTTCCTGGCTTATCATCAACAACTGCCCTCTCTTCACTTATGATTGTATTCAAAAGGGTGGATTTACCAGCGTTAGGTCTGCCCAGTATCGCAATCCTTATTATCTTTTTATCCTTTTTTAATTTCTCTTTGGGGAAGAACTTTATCGTCTCATCAAGGACTTCACCAAAACCAATACCCGCTTCTGCAGAAACAGCGAAGATATTTTCAAAACCCAGTTTGAAGAATTCATTCTTTAAAAATTCAAGTTCCTTACTATCAATCTTATTTACGAGTAATAGGACAGGTTTATTCAGACCCCTCAGGATCTCAGCGATCTCCATTTCTGAAGGTATTAATCCTGCCCTTCCATCAACAACAAAGTATATAACATCAGCCTGTTTTAAGGCAAGTTCAATCTGGTGCATAATTTTGTGGGCAAGGATATTATCCTCCTCAGGGAAGAATCCTCCGGTGTCAACGAGATTGAACATCCGCCCGCGCCAGTTTACCTCTCCATAAATCCTGTCCCTCGTAACTCCAGGAGTCTCATGGACGATACTAATCCTCCTGCCCACAAGTCGGTTAAATATAGAGGATTTGCCAACGTTTTTCCTGCCAACGATTGCTACTGTAGCCATAATATGGATTCCCTGTTTCTTAAGGAATACAATCCAGGTAAAAATTTTGTTTGACTTAATGAACCCATATATTAAAATTATAGAAATTTTTTATTAAATTTCAAGTATTTTCTGAACGAAATCAAATTTTTCTTCAAATTTAATAGATAATCATAACTTGACAATATAAATGTGATGTATAATATTGGAATGATTTATGCGTATTTTTGAAGGAATTTCAAAATCAGTGAATTACCTAATTGATTTTCTATTGCCCTGTTCCTGTATTGTCTGTATGAAAGAGATTGAAAATGGGCTTATTTGTGCTGATTGCCTGAATCTCATTGAATTTCCCAGGAGTCCGCTCTGCCCCCATTGTGGCAGGCCAATTAAAGATACCAAAACCTGTGAATTCTGTAGATATGAAAGGAATCTTGATTATGGAAGGGCATTTTCCCTTTATATCCCACCTGCAGATAAATTGATTCATCACCTAAAATATCGTGGTAAGACAAAATTGGCAGAATTTTTTGGCATAGGTATGGCAGGGGTTTTAAAGAATGATTATTATCTAAAGGGCGGTGATATCTTAATCCCTGTTCCCCTTTACTGGTGGAAACGGCTCAGGCGGACTTATAATCAGGCTGAATTGCTCGCTGAAGTAATAAAGAAAGAGACATCAATTCCAGTAGTAAATTGCCTTGTGCGTGTTAAAAACACAAAAACCCAAACCCGTCTTGATAATATTAAAAGGCAGGAGAATGTTAAAAATGCTTTCAGATTAAAAAGGGGTTATGACATTAATAACAAAAAGGTTATCATTATTGATGATGTGATGACAACTGGTTCAACGATAAAGGAATGTGCAAGGGTATTAAAAGAGGCAGGTGCAGGTGAGGTATATTCACTCGTTGCTGCAATCACACCGTAGAAATTAATTTTTACTTGATTTATTCAAATTTTCGTGTATAATGTTTTAATGAGTAAGATACTTGAGAAACTCATTAAAGAAAAAAAGGCAAAGGTCGGGGTTATTGGAATTGGTTATGTAGGGTTACCACTTGCCATTGAATTGTGTAATCGGGGATTCTACACCCTTGGCATAGATATTGATAAGGAGCGGGTAAAGAAGATAAATAAGGGAATATCTTTCATTGATGATGTGCCCCAGATTGAACTTGCGAAATTTGTAAAGAAGAAGATGCTACGGGCAACGAGTGATTATAAAAGACTGAAGAATGTTGATGTAATCATTATCTGTGTGCCTACTCCGGTGAATGCTAATAAAGAACCTGACCTGAATCCTATCATTAATAGTGCCCAGAATATAGCAAAGATACTGCATAGGGACCAACTCGTGATCCTCAAAAGCACAACCTTTCCTGAGACAACGGAGAAGATTGTCCTTCCAATCCTTAGTCAGAGAGGGCTGATTGTTGGCAGGGATTTTTATCTTGCCTTTTGTCCGGAGCGGATTGACCCCGGTAATAAGAAATTTGGCATTGCAAATACTCCGGCAGTCGTTGGTGGCGTGACCAGGAAGTGCACACGCATAGCAACATTATTTTATAAACAGTTTGTTAATCAGGTGGTCCCTGTCTCTTCAGCCCGCACTGCTGAAATGGCAAAACTTTTAGAGAACACATTCAGGAATGTTAATATTGCCCTCGTCAATGAGTTTGCCCAACTCTGTGAGAGGATGGGGAATATCAATATCTGGGAGGTTATTGAGGCAGCAAAGACTAAACCCTTTGGTTTCATGCCTTTTTACCCTGGTCCTGGTGTTGGAGGCCATTGTATCCCTGTTGATCCTTATTATCTTTCTTATAAAGCGAGGGAGTATGACTTCCATACAGTCTTTATTGAACTTTCAGCCCGGGTGAATGAAGAGATGCCATATTTTGTTGTAAATAAAACAATTGGAGAGTTGAGCAAATCCGGTGTATGCCCCTCACACGCAAAGGTTCTCCTTCTGGGGATGGCATTTAAAAAGGATATATCGGACTTAAGGGACTCACCAGCAATAAGGGTATACCAGATAATAAAGGATAAGGTGGGCAAGGTAGAATATAATGACCCACTGGTTCCATATTTTATTCTGAATGGTAAAAAGATTAAATCAGTGAGGCTCAATTTTAAGAAATTGAAGGAATATGATGCAGTGGTCATACTCACTGACCATTCTCTTTATGATTACGAAAAAATACTTAAATTCTCCCGACTTATAATAGACACAAGGAATGCGATAAAAAAAGGTGATAAAAAGGTTAAAAAACTCGGTTGTGGTTAAGATTTATTGAATTTTGAATGTTTTGAAATAATCAACCAAATCTGAAACCTTTTCCAGTTTTCCACCACCACCTTCAGCAAGATGTGGTTTACCACCTCCACCACCACCAATAATCTTGCTCACCCCTTTTATCAATTGATGGGCAGGATATTTGTCTTTAAGTTCATCTCCAACAAACACGAGATAATTCACACGATTATTTATGACGGTATATAGCACCCCTAACTTATTCTTTGCTTTATCCCGTAAATAATCTGCAACCTGCCTCATTCCTTCAATATCAAAATCATCAATCCTTTCAACAATCCATCGTTGATTCTCTGTTTCCTTAAGAATATCATTTGCGAGATTTTGAGCAAGTTTCATCTGCTGTCTCTTCTTTATTTCTTCAAGTGTTTTTAACCGATTCTGGAGTTCTTCAATCCGCTCAATGATGTGAACATCACTCCCCAAAATCTCAGAGATGCCCTTTAAAATACTCCGATACCTTCTCAATTCTTCAAGAAGATTAAATCCGACAAATCCCTCAATCCTTCTTATCCCAGCGGATGTGGATTCTTGGGATATGATTTTAAAGAGTCCAACCTCACCAGTGTTATCAAGGTGTATACCTCCACATAACTCAATAGAGAAATCGCCAATTCTTACCACCCTCACCTCTTTACCATATTTCTCACCAAATAATGCCATTGCCCCGAGTTTCTTTGCTTCATCAATTGTTGTCCAGAATTTTTCCACTGGTATGGCTTCAAGTATCTTTTCATTCACAAGGTCCTCAACCGCCTTTATCTCATCATCACTTAAAGGCTTAAAATGCATAAAGTCAAAACGGAATCTTCCGGGTGCTACATAAGAACCTTCCTGCCTTGCATGCTCACCAAGGATCTTTCTTAATGCAGAATGTAATAGATGGGTTGTTGTATGAGCCCGGGCACTCTCCTTTCTATGCCTTAAATCAACCTTCGCATATACCTTACCCGGTTCAAACCTTCCTGATTCAATTTCACAATGCGAGGTATTCATTCCCTGGAGCCAGTATGTATCAAGGACCTTCAAAGTAAAGTTCTTCCCTGTAATCCAACCTGTCTCACCAACCTGGCCTCCCGCCTCCGCATAGAATGGTGATTCTCCAAGGACGATTTCAATAAATTTACCCGATTCGTTGTATCTCAGAACCTCGGTTTCGCACTCACTCTTTTCATAACCGATAAATCTTCCTGCGCCTTCTTTTACTATCTTCCATTCACCACTGAGGGTAAACTTCGCCTTGACCCTTGATTCTTCTCGTGCCTGGTTTAAATGGTGAATAAAACCTTCTTCATCAACTTCAATACCTTTTTCCCTTGCTATCTCCTTTGTTAATTCAATTGGAAATCCATAGGTATCATAGAGTCTAAAGGCGTCCTCACCTGAGATTCTGTGCTTCATTTTCACAATGTCTTCAAAGAGTGCGATTCCTTTTTCAAGGGTTGCTAAAAATCTCTCTTCTTCAGATTTTATAACAAGGGTAATTTCCTCGCGATTATTAACGAGTTCAGGATAAGGTTTTTTATAAAGTTCAATTACTGTGGGAACGAGTTTGTAGAGCGTTGGCTCATCAATGCCGAGATTGAGATTCAATCTTGTGGCACGGCGAAGTATCCTGCGCAGAACATATCCCCGCTCTTCATTAGAAGGGATGATCCCATCACTAATTGCAAAGACCAGTGCCCTGATATGGTCTGCAATGGTATTAATGCTGATATCAACCTTTTCATCCCGCCCATATTCTTTCCCTGTCAATTCCACAATATTTTCAATGATTGGAAAAAAGAGGTCGGTACTGAAATTGGAATCTTTATTCTGAACAATGCTTGCCAGCCTTTCCAGCCCCATTCCTGTATCAACCCCCCGATTCTTCAATGGCAGTCGTTCGCCATTCTTCTTCTGGTCAAATTGAGGAAATACTAAATTCCAGACTTCAGAATATCGGTCGCAATCACACCCCGGGGCACAGGTCTTCCTTCCACAGGAAAATTTCTCTCCCAAGTCATAATATATCTCTGAACAGGGGCCACAGGGCCCTGAATCACCAGCCGGACCCCAGAAATTTGTATCATCACCAAGTTTATAAATTCTCTCGGGCTTCAGCCCCACCGTGTCCTTCCAGATTTTATATGCCTCTTCATCCTCATAATGGACTGAAACATATAGACGGGATTTATCAATCTTTAAAATTTCGGTCAGATATTCCCAGGCCCATAGTATTGCTTCTTTTTTGAAATAATCGCCGAAAGAAAAATTGCCAAGCATCTCAAAGAACGTATGGTGGCGCCTTGTCCTTCCAACATTATCAAGGTCAGACAATCTCAAACACTTCTGGATACTTGCTGCGCGCCTGTAAGGCAGAGGTACTGTGCCGGTCCACAATGGTTTAAACTGAACCATTCCTGCACTCGTGAATAAAAGGCTTGGGTCATCCTTTGGAATTAATGACATTGAAGGGACAATTGTATGCCCCCTTTTTTTAAAAAATTCAAGAAAACTTTCACGGATTTCTATATTATTCATAATCCTCACCAAGAATTTCGTATACTAAATTTGGAGTAAATCCGCGACTGATTAAATACCTCAAAACCTTTGCCTTCTGTCTTATATCTTTTTTATTTAATTTAGGAAACTTTTTATTGATAATATCTCTAATCATTCCCTTTTCATCCCTTTTTTCTAAAGCCGCCTGGATATATTCATCATTAACCTTCTTCCTTTTGAGTTCATTTATTATAAATAGATTTCCCTTTGGTTTGACCTCAGTGTATTCACTTACAAAATCACAGGCAAATCTCCGGTCATCAAGGATATGGTCATCAACAAGTTCCCTCACTACTTCATCCACGAGTTCTGGTTCATAATCCGATCTCAAAAGTTTTTGTTTCATCTCTTCTACTGAACGGTTACGATATCTGAGCAATCTAAAGGCCTTCTGTTTTAATCGTTCCTTTTCTTCAGCGATAAGGAGTTTATTGATCTCTTCTTCGGTGATCTCATCACCTTCTTTCAAATCGTATTTTAGGATGATATCATTAGAGAGTCCAAATCTAAATTCTCCATCAATATATATTGAGGACCTCTTTTTATTTCTCTTTTGAACTTCTATTTTGCTTATCTTCAACTGGCTTCTTAAATAGTCTTTCCCTTATTTCTTTCTCAATCTTCTGGGCAATATCCTGATTTGCTTTCAAGAACTCAACCACCGCATCCCTTCCCTGACCGATTCGTTCTTCTTTGAAAGAATACCAGGCCCCTGATTTCTCAATAATTCCTTGTTCCACACCAATGTCAACAAGTTCGCCAATTTTAGATATGCCTTCACCGTAGATGATATCAAATTCCGCTTCTTTAAACGGTGGTGCAAGTTTATTCTTTACAACCTTAACCTTTGTCCTTGAACCAATGACATCCTCACCTTTCTTCAGCGTCGCAATCTTACGAATATCAAGGCGAACTGATGAATGAAATTTTAAGGCAAGTCCTCCCGGAGTAGTCTCGGGTGAACCATACATAACACCTATCTTCATCCTTATTTGATTGATGAATATTGCTACAGTCTTTGATTTACTGATGACACCCGTAAGTTTTCTTAGTGCCTGGGACATTAATCTTGCGACGAGGCCAACCTGCATATCACCCATATCCCCGGCAATTTCTGCCTTGGGCACAAGTGCAGCAACCGAGTCCACAACGATGATGTCAACGCCACCGGAGCGGGTCAATATCTCTGCTATTTCAAGTGCCTGTTCACCAGTGTCAGGTTGTGAGATGTATAGGTTATCAAGATTCACCCCTATCGCCTGGGCATATTTGGGGTCAAAGGCATGTTCTGCATCAATGAATACTGCATTTCCACCAAGTTTTTGTGCCTGGGCAATTGCCTCAAGAGCGAGTGTTGTCTTACCCCCAGCCTCAGGACCAAAGATTTCAACCACCCTGCCCCTTGGATAACCCCCGATTCCTAAGGCATAATCAAGCGCCAATGAACCTGTTGGAATGACACTAACTTCTACCTTTGATTCTTCAGCACCGAGACGCATTATCGCGCCCTTACCAAATTGCTTCTCAATCTGGCTTATCGCCATTGATAATACCTTTTCCTTCTCATCCTTTGCCATATCACTCCTTTACTACTAATAATATTAATTAAATTTTGCCCAAAGTCAACAGAATTTTTACTTGAATTTCTCCCAATTTTCATTAAAATAAATCATGGAAATTTCACACAGGTCAGAAAATCTTGGAAATTCGTCCACAAATGATAATTTCATTATCAGCAAGAAGGCACAGATTGATAAGGAAGTTGAGATTGGCAAATTTACAATAATAGAGGATGGGGTGGAAATAGGTGCGGGAACTAAAATTGGTAATTATGTATTAATAAAGAAAGGAACAAAGATTGGAAAGAATAACATTATTTACTCTGGCGCACAGATTGGAACCGATCCCCAGGACTACCATTTTAAAGGTGAGTATTCAGAATGCGTCATTGGTGACAACAATATCATTAGAGAATATGCAACAATCTCAAGGGCAACCGGCGAAAATCAAAGGACGGTTATCGGCAATAATAATTTTATTATGACTTATGTCCATATCGCACACAATGTTCAAATTGGAAGTAATACAGTCATTGCCAGTGGAACCCAGATAGCTGGATATGTTGAAATAGGTGATTTTGCCTATATCGGTGGGTTGGTTGGTATCCACCAATTTTGCCGGGTGGGGAAATACGCAATGGTGGGCGCAAAATCTTATCTGAATAAAGACCTTCCCCCTTATTTGATGGCACGCGGTAATCGGGCAAGGGTTTATGGAATTAACAGGGTTGGTCTATTGCGCCATGGGTTTAGTAGTAAAGAGATTGAAGAGATAAAAGAAATATTCCATATTTTCTATAATACGAATAAGACGATAGATGAGATAATATCAAATTTAGATTATAATCAATCTTCAGTCTTTCTTCAAGAATTTGTAAGATTTATAAGATCTTCGCAACGGGGCATCATCCTTAAGACAAAAAAATAGCCCCTTATTTCTTTTTGTGCCGCATTGCCTTCCTTCTCTTCTTATATTTATGCCTCTTAATCTTTCTTAGTTTCCTCTTTCTTCCGCAAGGCATAGAAAGACCTCCTTTCTTAAGGAGATTATATACAAATTTTGATTTTAGTCAACCATTGAAAAAAAGAATTTGGTAAGTATAATATGTTATGAAAAGATTTTTAGCAAATTTCAAAATTTTCTTATTCTTTATTTTTCTAACTTGCTGTAGTAAGAGGGGCGGCATAGATTTTTATCAGGAGAAAATAATAATAGAGATTGATTCTTTAAGTGCGTTTGTGACAGGACATTACTTCTTCTGCAATTATTACAAAACCAACAAGATAGTTAAATTTTTCTATCCATTCCCGATTGATGTGAATCATCCTTTCCCGGATATAATTATTCTTGACCTGCCATATGAAAGAGATACAAATGGTATCCATTTTTCAATGCTGGTGAAACCCGGATCTGATAATTCTTTTAAAATTTCCTACCGTCAGAAATTGAGAAAAAGGTTTTTTAGATATATAACAACCACTACGCGAAAATGGGGGAGACCGATAAAATATGCAGAGTTTATTATATATCTTCCAGAAGAATATCAGCCAAAAATAAATTATAAAGTCAATAAGATTGAATTGCAAAACGGACGGAGATGCTACAAAATTATAAAAAGGGGATTTTACCCATTTGAAGATCTGATCATTGAATGGTGATTTTTTCAAAATCCTCAATTAGGTAACATTCCTTTATTGTAAAATTACCAACCCTTTCCCTTTCCAGATAAAACAATAAACAGGTAGTTCCGAGTTCTTCTGCAATATCATGTGCGAGTTGCCTTATATAAACTCCACCAGAGCAACAAACCCTTATGGTCAGAATTGGATACCTGTAATTTATCAATTCAATATTGTAGATTTTTACCATTTTTGACTTTTCCACTTTTATACCATTTTTTGCAAGTTTATATAAGGGTCTTCCTTTATATTTTGCTGCTGAATACAAAGGAACTTTCTGGTCTATTTCACCGATAAAATTTTTTATTGCTTTTTCAATGCTCTCACGGTCGGGGATAAAAATATTTTGTGGTTCAAATTTTCTGACCTCACCGGCAATATCACCAGTTTCAGAATCAATCCCCAATCTCAACCCTGCAATATATACCTTATCCCATAACTTTATTTCCTCAAATTTTTTAGTTGCCTTACCCAGGAGCAGGAGCACTACACCACAGGCAAATGGGTCAAGGGTTCCTCCATGGCCAATCTTCCCCTTATACCCAGTCTTCTTCTTAAAAATCCTTATTAGATCAAAGGTTGAAAAACCGACAGGTTTGTATACGGGGATAATTCTATCAATTTCAGAAGTCATCGTTTTTAGCATACCCGGAGAATCTTAATATGTCAAGAGAGATTTTTCCTGACTATGCATCTTTTGGACATTGAATAGGTAAAGAAATTCAAAAATACAATTAAAAAACGTTTGGGTCTTTACAGGTGATATTTATAGCCCGTATTATTCATACTATTTTTGGTAAATTTCGTTCAAATGCAATTCTAAAGCAGATTTGAGTCAAGGGGTGTGGCAGCCTGACACAAGACTTAAAGTTTTTATCGCGGTTGGAAACCGCCCTCTGTTTTTTTCTTTTTGTCAATGCGAGGAGCGAGATTCCTCTCCGGTCATTGCAAGGCTTTCGTAGAGAGCCGAAGCAATCTCTCCATAATGGACTTTCTGAATCCGCCATACTGAATGGGGGATGAAGAATCTCAATGGAATTGCTTCATCCTGCCCATTGATAATGGATGAGGGCACGCAATGACTTTCTCGGATTCCCACGCCCTCGCCTTTGGTTCGGGCCCGAAATGACATTTTGCATGCAAAATATAGGTTAGATGTTAAAACCAACTCTATAAAACTGGTGATCACAAGTGATTTTCCCTCTTGACTTTTTTGGGATTTTAGTTATAATATATATGCTCAGTTAAAAATTTAAAATTTTGGTCTTTGACAATTTATGGTTTAGAGAATTGTCCAGGGTATTGGGTCCCAGATTTTGACTATCTTCTGGAGAGTTTGATCCTGGCTCAGGACTAACGCTGGCGGCGTGTCTTAGACATGCAAGTCGAACGGGCACCTGGTTGTAGCAATACAGTCAGGTGTCAGTGGCGAACGGGTGAGTAATACAAAGGTAACTTACCCCGAAGTGGGGCATAACCTCGCGAAAGCGGGGCTAATTCCCCATATGCTCACTGGACGTAGGTTCAGTGAGGAAAGGCTTCGGTCGCTTCGGGATAGGCCTTTGGCCCATCAGCTAGTTGGTAGGGTAATGGCCTACCAAGGCGATGACGGGTAGGGGGTGTGAGAGCACGTCCCCCCACATGGGAACTGAGACACGGTCCCAACTCCTACGGGAGGCAGCAGTCTAGAAATTTGCGCAATGGGCGAAAGCCTGACGCAGCGACGCCGCGTGGGGGATGGAGTCCTTCGGGATGTAAACCCCTGTTGCTGGGGACGATGATGACGGTACCCAGCGAGGAAGCCACGGCTAACTCCGTGCCAGCAGCCGCGGTAATACGGAGGTGGCGAGCGTTGTCCGGAATCACTGGGCGTAAAGGGTGTGTAGGCGGTCTGATGTGTCGGGTGTGAAAGCCCCCGACTCAATCGGGGAACGGCATCCGATACTATCGGACTTGAGGCCGCAAGGGGAGAGTGGAACTCGCGGTGTAGCGGTAGAATGCGTGGATATCGCGAGGAATGCCGATGGCGAAGGCGGCTCTCTGGGGCGGTCTCGTAAGAGAGCCAGTTAGTCTGGGGTCTTATGGCCTCGGATTAGCTGGTCCTGACGCTGAAACACGAAAGCTGGGGGAGCAAACGGGATTAGATACCCCGGTAGTCCCAGCCCTAAACGATGTGCACTTGGCATATGCCGTTTAGGTGTGTGCCGTAGGTAACCTGTTAAGTGCACCGCCTGGGGACTACGGCCGCAAGGTTGAAACTCAAAGGAATTGACGGGGACCCGCACAAGCGGTGGAGTATGTGGTTTAATTCGAGGCA
>Ga0078972_1008033_pt1 | contig 22642 bp, 12 predicted proteins | sample YelNatPaOPGAMG01_FD_67568 | JGI IMG/M metagenome (GOLD analysis project Ga0078972, IMG submission 67568) | Hot spring thermophilic microbial communities from Obsidian Pool, Yellowstone National Park, USA - OP-RAMG-01 (SPADES assembly) (version 2) | ecosystem: Environmental > Aquatic > Thermal...
TGCCCCCCCTTATATCTGTACCACAAAATAGAGACGCAGGTCCCCAGGGACAGCCATCAAATCTTGTATTATAGACCGGATAGGTAAAAACATCTTCAGCATATCCCGGCATTTGGCTTGTTCCTGCACTCCAGAAAAGACTGGAATATTGACTAAAGGGAACCAAATGAAGCCAACTTTCCTGATCATCCACATAATGCAACATTTCCGCAAATGCAACAGCCGCTTTCTGGCAATAGTCTTTGTTAAATGTTGCACTGCCCGTCGATTCTTTATTCATCAAAGGACTACCGGCATACAAATAATCTTTCCCTAAATAGGCTAAGCACATCGTTTTTGTAATTCGCAACGAATTATTTCCTTTGGTCGGTTCACCGGTAACCGTATTATCCCAGTCAACAGGCAAAAGATTGGCTGCAGCGCTCAAATCTTTAGCAATAGAATCAGCAGTTTGTTGAAAGGTTAAACGAGGAATAGCCAGGTTTTCAGTAGATGAAAGCACATGCGTGATATATGGCAATCCACCAAAATAAGTAGCTAATTCGAAATAATTCCACGCACGGAAGAAAAGTAACTGTCCTTGAATGAAATTTTTCTGTTCCTGTGTAGCATCTTTGAGATTATTCAGATTCGCTAATCCCAGATTAGCTTTCCGAATAGCATACCAGGCATTTGGCCACAACCCTTCCGAAGGTGGAAACCCGCCTACTGCTGTGTGTTCAGTTCCATCACCATTCAACCACGATGGCACCCAACCTTCCTGCCAGCCCCAATAATCTCCCTGATCAAAATGATCATTCGTATCTGCGTTACCAGCGCCATCGATAGATTCATCCCCCATCATCCAGGTATCTGCCCAGGTAGCTGCTGTATAGTCAGGGATTAAAGCATACATTTCTTCTACAAATCCTTGAAAATTCGTAAAATTAATAAAAGCATCTGTTGAAGAAACCATTGAATCTGGAGTTCTATCCAAATAACTATTACATGAGGTTAATCCAATCATTAACCATAATAGAAAAACCCCTCCGATTATATTTATTTGATTTTTCATGTATCTAATTTTTAAAAAGTTACATTAAGCCCACAAGTGATCCGTTTCATAAGAGGATATGCAGTGCTTCCCCCTGTATTTACCTCCCTACTATCCGGCATATGAGTCCATAAGAATAAATCTTCGCCATTCAAATAAGCTTTCAGCGAATTAATCCCAAATTTTTGCAGCCATTCTTTCTTGAAAGTATAAGCAAACTGCACATTCTTTAAACGAAGATAGGAACCATCAAACAGATAAAGCGTTGATCCTCCATAATTCATATGAGAATCCCATCGTGGCATAGGAATATTTCCATTGGGATCGCTCTTCGTCCAATAAGTACCTTGTTTATAAACAACGTCTAAACTACCCGTAAAACTTGTCAACTGAACGTATCGACTAACATCGTTCACTCCATAAAACATGACACTCAAACTAAAAGCTTTCCAGTCACACCCAATCGTTGTAGAAAAAGTATTTTCAGGATAGCTTGGATACGAATATGGAACTTGATCTTTCGAATCAATCACTCCATCTCCGTTATAGTCAATGAGGTTCAAATTACCGGGTAGTTTCTCTGCATCATACGTATTCAATTGGGTACTGCCATACACCTGATCCCACGTGTTATAGTATCCACTGGTAACGGTCGAATAATTTTGACCAACTGGTTTCCCTGCTGCTTTCTGATAAGCATCATATAATTGAGGATCATCGGAATAAATAACCTGGTTTCTGGCATGTGTCATATCAAAATTACCATAAAGCCTCAGGTTCTTGTTTATCTGTTTATTAAGGCGAACAACCAACTCATATCCTATATTACGAACAATACCAATGTTCGCCGTTGCAGGCGTTGTACCGAAGTAAGAAGGTACTGCTAACTGACTTCCGCTCATAAGAATATCAGTCCGTAAATCACGAAAAACATCGAAATTTCCGGCAATCAAGCCGCCTAAGAAAGCATAATCGACACCAAGATTAGTTTTTGTTACTTTTTCCCAATGGACATCCGGATTACCAACTTGTGTTACATACCACCATTGGTATGGACTAGTATTGTTAGGATTACTTCCTAAAGAGACAGATCCTCCATACGCCCAATTTGTCAAATATAGCCAACGAGCAGAACCAACAACATCATCGCTACCAACTTGCCCCCACGATGCTCGCAACTTCATCATATCTAAGAATTTAACTTTTTTCATAAACTTTTCACTACTAAGCATCCATCCTAACGCCATAGAGGGAAAGAATCCAAAATGATGACCAGGTCCAAATTGTGCCGATCCATTGTATGCTCCATTAGCTTCAGCAAAATATTTATCAGCATAATTATACGTAAGCCGGCTTACCCAGTCTTCCCGATAATAAGGTATTTCACTTCCGGTAGCACTTTCATCACGACTGAACAAGCCCATCGCTGTAACATCATGCTTACCAAACTTTTTGGCATAATTCAATTGGAGTTGATAAAACATGTGACGATAAGTAGCATCCGGACTAACATCAGCGTCTGCTTGGGGAGTCCAACGAGTAGGTATCCAATCAAATTGGTTTGTTCCTAAATAATTACTATGCGTTACAACGCCCGTCACAGGATCGATATAGGTTTGTTGAACACTACCGTTGTCATAAATACCACCGACAGACACAAAGCTATTATCATAAGCAAGCATTCCCTGCGCTGACAATCCGGCTAAGATCATACTCAAATCCTGCTTCAACGTAAAATCTGTATTGATTGTTTTGGTAGTGGTATATCTGATGCCATTGTTTGATAACGTTGCTGCCGAATTGACCGTTGGTACTTGATTTGTAGGATAATATCCCCATGAACCGTCCGGATATTGAGGATAATAAACATCAGGAGGATTGCTATAGATACTTTGCCAAATCCGGTATTCCCATGGGTCCTGCCCATAAGCATCCTGTACGACGCCATACGAACCGGCTAAATCGGCTTTCAGAGTCGTTGTCTTGGTTAAATTAAAATTTAAATTACTCCGGACATTGAGACGCTTAAAACCATACGCCCCCGTATATCCTTTACCATTGGGATAATGTTTCAAAATATCACCTTCATCCTGATAATCAATCGAAGTAAAATATTGTACTTCCTGAGTTCCTCCTGAGATATCCATATTAACATTGTGTGACATAGCGGCTTTCCTTACCAATGCATCTTGCCAATTAATATTTGGGTATCGCAAAGCATCCTGCGGACTACTTGGATTGCGATATTCATTAAGTGCAGCATAAGGAGTATATTTATCCCATGCAGCGGGATACAATCCCAATTCACGATCAATGGATTGATTCCGTATATTTAGAGAATTATACGAATCATAGGTGGAAGCTAACTTCTGAGGCATTTCCACTGTTGTATTGACAGCAATTGAAATATTTGCCTTGCCTTCCTGACCACGTTTTGTGGTAATCAGAATAACCCCATTAGCACCTCTTACACCGAATACTGCCGTAGCAGACGCATCTTTTAATACGGATATACTCGCTACGGAATTAATATCAACACTGCTTATAGGACGTTCAACACCATCCACTAAAATCAATGGTTGTGTATTATTCCACGTACTTTCACCGCGAATTAATATCTGAGGCGTATCCTCACCGGGTTTTCCTGTCGATGTCATCGTAATAACACCCGGTAAGTTACCCGTTAAAGCCGAAGCTAAATCTGGTAAGCCGGTTGATTTCTCAAGTACTTTCGCATCTGTTTGGACAATAGCCCCTACCACACTCTCTTTTTTCTGTTGTCCATAACCAACAACCACTACGTCATTTAAATTAACATTGTTGCTTGCCATATCGACAGTAATAAAATTTTTTCCGGTTGTATTAATCTCTTGTGTTTTGTAACCTACATAAGAAACAACAATTATAGGTTGTATTGCTGGCACTTTCAATGTGAATTTACCGTCAACATCTGTAACAGTACCTATTTTCAGATCTCCCTTAACTACTACTGTAGCGCCAATCATTGGCATGTTCTTTTCATCAAATACCTTTCCCTGTATTGTATGCATGTTTTGCGCAACAAGTGCAGAACTTAATAAAGAAAACATTGACAAGATAAAAAATCTCACCAGTGTCAATTTCCTTTTATGCATTTTTTGAAAGCAAATTGATGTGTTTTTATCATTGTGCTTCATTGTATTAATTATTTATATTTATTATATTAACAAAATTTTATATGGCTAATACTTTACTCATAGTATTTGCGGTTTTATCAATTTCTCCTCAGCTATCATTGTAATATGTTTTCATGTTCATGTTTTTAGTTTAAATGTTAATTATAATCTGTTCCTGTCTGTTTTGCTTCTTTACCGGAGTCTATTCAAAAAAAATGATAGAATTGACTATTCATGAAATGTAGTGATACTTTTTGCAGGCAATACATAACTAAAGGTATTGTTTGATAAGGAAACAGTTCCTTCCAATTTCATATTTTCACTACTGGAAGTCCTATTTACATTCATGGCATTCAGTCCTTCACAATTCAAAAACGTAAACATCTGATTAACAGAAGCACCACCAGCATTAACTGCTACAATAGTGATTTTATTATCCCCATCATGATAAGCCGTGATATAAACACTTGACACTGGATTGTAAGTACATTTTATTCGTGTATCGCCCGGGCGTACCCATTTTGCAAACTGTCCGATTGTATAACCATTCTTGTAAATCGTTCCGTCATGATATACCAGATTTACATTCGTATCGTTATCATAAACCCACCACCAAAAATAGGCGCTCATTTGGTTGTTCATGCATTCGCTGATTTCTTTAGCAATGCTCATACATGAATCAATATTACTTTGACCATCTATATAATGCTCAGTCATCCATACATGTTTTCCGTGATTAATAGCATTTTGATGAACATAGTTGCCACCGCCATAAATATGACCACCAATATATGCGATCTTACCAACTGCTAACGTATCATTCAAAGCAGGATCCGTATAGACGTCGTTAAAACAGAAAGACTCTGCATAAACAATGGGTTTGCCTATAGTTGAAGAATTGTTTTTGAGAAAAGTCAACATCTGATCTGCGCTCCAAGAAACTACACCACTCGGATCAATATTACCCATGTCGGGCTCATTCTGAAAGGAAACGTAATCTACCCCTATGGTATCAGCCGCTTCTTTCAACCAGGATGCATAATCTCCATAGTATTGAGGCAATAAGTAACCTCCAGTGCTCTTTCCATTACTGTTCCATACCGGAGGAGGAGACCATTCTGATCCTAATACCATAACACCAAATGCATGAGCTGCAGCGGCGTTGGCAATTTCATCTGCCCAGTTTTTATTTTCATCGATACGAATCCGCAACAAAGAAAAACCAAGCGTACCATAAAGTGCGTTATTCTTGGCAATAGTTAGTGTGCCACACCATGCGCTGGAAAAGCCAAACCCATCAATAATTTGATAGGAAGTGTTATCATCAATAACTGCTGTGGATTTTATTTGTCCTTGTGTATACACTGGCGGTGTGTTTTGTTCTATCTCTTGTGTACATCCAAAAATAGAGATAGATAGTATTAGATTTATAAACCATGAATATTTCACACGTAAGTAACTTGTGAGTAAATAATAAAAAATGTAATTTTGAAAGTACTATTTTAAGATAGCAATAACTATTTTAAGATAGCAATAACCAAAACATCATGTTAGTCGTACAATAAATCGAAACAAAAATACCACATAAAATTTATTTATCAAGAAAAACCGAAACAAGAACTAAAAGTATCGCAACATCATTTGCTCTCTTGATACAATTACTGTAGAAAATGATTCAAACTTCAACAAAATGTGATTTTAACTCTATAACGTCGCAATTTTAACACTCTTATTTCTAATTTCTGCGTCTTCTCTCAAAGACAACATTGAATTCACTATTGGTGAAATCTAGTGATGCTTTGCGCAGGTAATGTATAGGTAAAGACATTGTTTGATAAGAAAACAGCACTTTCCAATTTCATATTTTTGAATATCGGATATTTGAACTACCCACTTATGCAGGGATTTATTTTGGTAGAAATAATCAATTTACAGATTGCATAGTCGGGTACAGGATTAAATAAACTGATACGTACAACTCATGTCTCTTCTTGAATCACTATTTTTAAATTACAAACACAGAGCCTATATAGTATCTGCTGAAAAACGCTCAAAGCGTTTAATGTGCACCAACGGTCAGCGTTAGCTAATAGACTTCAGTGAAACTGGGGGATCATAAACAACGGAAGTCATCAACCCCGAAGCGGGTTGGATGTTGTTAATGCATTCGTATTTAACCATTTCATGGTTCTTTTTTATCTTCGGCATCTTACCCTTAATTGCATTGGGGGCTATTAAAATTAAATCCTTTCAGGCTTCCCAAAGGTGTTATTAAGAATGAGGCGCAAGGAAAATGAGTGCTTACACTTGATTTGCTTGCACACGAATGTGTGTAAATGTACTTGTAATCTATTCTCACACAAATAGGTGTCTCTTTTTCAGCAACTTCTTTTTTAATGAACATCCGGTATTTATTTCAAAGGCATCTTTTAGGTAAAAGCAATTATGTTGCTGAATTAATTCATAGGACTGAATAAAAAGGAACGTCAGCACTACTCCTTTTCCTGAAATTTTATTTCAAACTCCTTTAGCCGTGTTTGCCTCATATCCGGTGCAGACGGCTACCCGACGGGTATTCGACGGCCTATAAAAACTCATTTAAAAGGCAGGTATAGTACATTTATAACTGAGATATAGTATATCTTTAAAGGAGTACTATATATGTACTATATCTATACTATATATGAGCTATAAATGTACTATTACAGGCATTCAGATACCCGTCGGATACCTGTCAAGAGGCCATCTGAGCACATAATTGCAAAAAACAAGCAAGGGCAAGGGAAATGAACATTTATATTCAAAGAGCCTGCATGTAATCTTGAAAATACGACATTATTCTATTGTATATCAATAACAGTATAGTTTCTCAGCAGACCCTAAATAATTACATTATCATTGGTAATTACGTATCATGCCAAGCTCATAGGGAATAAGACCGTAATCTACGTCTGAACTATTTGCACTTGTTACTCCATGAATAAAAATCTGGCAATGATTAATATTATCAATTTGCATCATTTCATCGCATCCTTCCGAACGGATAATCTCACCGTGCGAAACCTGATCTGTCCAATGTTGATTATCTTGAGTGAATCTGCTTGCAATTGCCCAATTCTCATTCACCTTTGTCCAAGTTTCACCCAAACTGATTGCAGTCAACAATTCAAAATGCCGGCTTAAATCTTCAACCATCATGTAGTATTTGCTATCGGCATTGTTTTTATACACATGTGGAGCCTCAAAGGTATTGCTGCATACCGTTGAAATTGGCCCCAACCATTTGGAAAATTTGCCACAGTTGTGCTAGTCTCTTAATAGTATATGATCCGTCATTCGGCCCGTAAAAACAACACACATTCACTCCATCAAAAATGCACCAGAAATCGAGGCCGCTACTTGCGAATATTTGTTTACTGACACTCCATCCATTCGGGTTACTAATGTCTGAATTGGTTGAATAGCATGCCCCGTTACTCTGGTAAATCAAAAACCATTTGCCTTACTAAACAAAAAATAAATTTATCATATCCAACAGACAATCAATGTTACATTGTTGTCAAATTCCCTATTGACAAGATATTCACAGACTCTAAAAGTTGAGGACATAATCATATCCTTGGGTATAAATAATTTTCATGCTCGCGTCATAACAAGAATCTTATCTTCGGAGCGTCGTAAAAACAAAATCCTTTAATACAAATAATTTATCGCCTTCCACTCCTACGAATTTTAAATAAACATCATGTCTTCCGGTGGTAGGAATGGTTCTGGCAGTAAAATTCTTCATGTTCAATAAACTACCTGTATTTGTAATTTTACAAGTAGCAATTTCCTTTCCCGTATCTATTGAATCCAGCCATACCTCCACCTTTCCGCCTTTATTAATACAAGAAGCAGAGATTGAAATCGAATCGGATATTTTGTTGTAGTCCTTACTACCAAATTCAACTCCGGCATATAATGCCCAATCATTATTATGAATATTATCCAACACCGGAATTCCGTCAGGCAATACTGTTTTTGTTGTCCCAAATTGATTAGCCGGACACTCTGCAAGGATAGGTGTATAGGCATCACGGTATATATACAAATCAAAATCAGCAAAATTTGCTCCCTGCACATATAGGCCCTGCCTGTTTCCAGACCATCCATTAAAGTTACGACTGAAACGGTCGAGGGCTTCTACGTTGATTTTATGACCAACAGGTATCCATTTTTTTCCATCTGAGCTAAAAAATCCTGTTAATTCATGATCATTTCTTTCCAATTTTAGCCATACGGTATTTCCAATCGTATTGTCAATTTCATAACGGACTTTATCAAAACTAAAACAGATAACCTTTTGCCTATTGCTATCTAACGTACAATATATCTTGGCAAACAAATCTTCCAGCCCATTTATAATTCTTATCCCGGCTTCATCTGATGTGGAATGCGGATTGAAATTAAGACGTGTTATCAATGAATAATTATGCTCAGCATCTGTTTTTATAACCGTATTGGCCTTTTTAAGGCTTTTAGGAAACAATCTTAACCAACCTGATCTGTCAGAAAGCGAGTAAAGTGAATTTGGAGTATATCCCAGAAAAGACCATTCAGGAGAAAGCTTTTTCTTATTAAAAAAATCAGATTTAGGAACCATCCATGGAATTCCGCCAGAGGGAAGTAATGGCGCATTTTTAACCATATTCACCGGATAATCAGCAATAACATTATTGTCAGAATCATATCTTACCTGATTTAGCAATCCCTGACGTCCCTGTCCATACCATTCATTATTATTTGCTCTTGCCCAAACAGGATGCAAAAGCCAGCTTGTACCATCGTTTAACTCTACTACGGATGAACAGTGATTTGGAGCAAAAAAGACAGCTTTATCTTTATTCGGATCATTTTCATTAAACAAATCTACCGGTGTAGTCCATGCAGATTTATCTGCGGTTAGTGTTTTACTTCGCATAACTTTCTGTCCACCTGATACATCTCGGGCAAAGGAGTAATAATAATAGCCGTTATGTTTCCACATTACAGGACCTTCAGCCCAACTGTACTTAAAAGGCGGTCCCGGATTTAACCAGTTGAGATTGTATACCACTCCGGTTGGTTGTCCGGTCTTATCCAATTCAACAATCGCGTTATTTGCTTGTCCGTTTTTAACAACTAAATACCATTTCCCATTATCATCAATAAATACTGAATTATCATAGCCAAGGCCAAAGGGAAGCTGGGGTGGATTATTGATTTTAACAGGCATACTCCATGTCCCTTCAGGTTTATCTGCAGTAACAAAATACATAGTATTAGCTCTGGAGAAAAAATCCCAATACTTGTTATTATAAAACACCATTTGTCCGCCCCAACAACCGCCACAGGGAGCATCCCCATACAAAGACCATGCTGCAGAGACTGGTTGAGCAATTGCTTCCCAATGAACTAAATCTGTCGAATGATAAATGACAGGAGTCGGATTAAATGACGACCCGGTTGTATAAAAATCGTTTCCGACTTTTGTTAGTGTGCAATCCGAATGATCTCCGGGAATTACCGGGTTCATGTATGTTTTAAACGAAGGAGATTGAGCAACTCCTGTTAAGGAGTAAATTAAGCCGCTTAAGCCAATAAAAATAGCCGTAATTTTCTTTTTCATTTTTAAATATTTTTTATTTTAAAGGACAATAAAATTGAGCTTGCGAAATCAGCGAAGCTAATCCGATAAATATGGGGATTTCATACAATTATTTATATTTTAATGCAAAAGCCTTTTGAAACTCTCAAACAATTATCAATCCTTGGTTTAAGTCTAAATCAGAGCTCTTTCCATGAAAAATTGTCTTAATCCTTAAAATAGCTTCGATTGATGTCAAACAAGCGACCTTGGCTTCTTTTGGATGTCAGGTAAAAATCGGCATTCACCTTTAGTTTTATTAATCATGATCGGTTGGAAAGAGATATAATATAAAAAAACGCTGTAATTTTATCTGTGTTAGTAAGTTCATGAATCATGCTCGTTTGTTTTTATATATACATAATTTTAATGCACCTTTTCAATCTCAAAACCACTATTTGATTTGAAACGAACTGGTTGTCGACGTAGAAGTATTTCCTGCTTTGTCAGTTGTAACCACTTTCCAATAATAGGTTTTCCCGCTGGCAAGGGTTTGGGTAGCAGAGGAACCACTCTGTGAGGCTATCACTTGTGTCGAACCGTTGGTGTTATCCAGGTAGAAGGCATAGCTGGCTATATCGTTATCCGGATCACTTCCTATCCACTGAAAGGTGACTTGTACCGTTGCTGCTCCGTTAGCACTGACGATTGCCCCCGAGGCAGGCGCTGTCAGGCTGGCGGGAAATGGAGCGTAGCTGCTTGAGGCCGTGCCCGACAAATAGAACTTCCATACATCACTGGTTGTTTTCCCGGTAGCATTAACCGCCACCACATCCCAGGAATAGGGCGTGTTAACGTCAAGAGTGGTAGTATAGGATACACCACTGGAGGTATAGCTCATGGTGGTTTGCTTGTTCAGATTTTTAATTTCCAACAGATAACTGTCAGCATTGGCGGCTGCTCTCCACGAGAAGGAGACCGATGCCGAGCTCCCACCGGTTGATGAACTCTTCAAACAAGCCGTGTTGTTGGCCGGAGCCGATAAGGTGGTTGCGTTCGGAGCGGGAACAGGAGCATCTTTGCCTCCTCCGCATCCTGAAAGTAATAGGATGGCCACAAATACTTTTGCTATTGCGAATAAGTGTTTTGATTGCATATAAAGAGAGGATATTATTTCTTAACCATTTTTACTGTGCTGTTTACGGTTTGTGTATTTATCTTTACTAAATAGATGCCGGCTGGTAACCAGGATACATTGATATGTACCAGCCTATCCGGTTGTACAGAGAGCAATTGTTTGTATTGCACATTACCATTCAGCAACGCAATTTCCACACTGACTGTTTCATCCTTACCTGGTATACTAATAGCTATCTGGCCGTCGGTAGGGTTGGGGAATAGAGCTATCTGCCCGTTGCCGTCAAAGTAGATCGTCTCTTCGTAGGTTCCCTGACACGCTTTATCTGTCCTGATGCTGATACGATTCTCTCCCTTTTGCAAGGGAATATCTATCAGGTTAGATCGCGTGGATACCGTTTCATTATTGACCGTGACATAATAATTTTCTCCCCCACTCATAGAATATTGCGCAACGCTGTTGGATGCACTTACTTTGAGTACACTCAAATCCTGAGGTTGGGCAATCACCACAGTGAAATTTTGCTGGTAACCTGCCAATCCGCTGGCGGTTATGCTTACATTGTACGTTCCAGGTGCCAAGCCGGTAAGGCTATAGGAGGTCGTTGCCGTGCCGGTTTTGCTGTAACTGCCGGAGGTAACATCAACCGTGTATGTGCCCGACAGAGCGAAGGTAATGTCGATAGAACCGTCATTACTGTCGCGACAAGTACAATTGGTTCCTTTAACTTTGTAGTTGGTGTTGCTTGGTGCAAAATTGGCAACCAGGGTACGCGAAGCGCTGACCGTAAAGCTGTAGCTTGCATTGGTAGAAATTATCGTGCCGCTTTCCGTCCAGTTAATAAAAGAGTATCCTGTTGCTGGAGTAGCCGTAAGTGTACACTGGGATCCATTGCTGTAAATTCCGCCACCGTCCACCGTACCTCCTGCCGAGGGGTTAGAGCTGGCTGATATGATCGGATCGGTCAGCGACGGTTTTGAATAATCGTCGTTGTTGGTAACGTAAACATCATTGATCACGATGGGAGAACCTCCTGCCGACCATATTCCTATAATATAGACATGTGATGGATCAAATTTCGAAGTAGTTCCGGACTTTAATGAATTGGAAAGGTTTATAACGGCTTGTGTCGTAGATCCAAAATCAATTTGTGTAGGATTTGACCAATAGTTGTTTTCATCGAATGCTCTAAATGAAGCTCCACTTGATGTTGCATTTCCAAGTTTTGCTACAAGATACTTATAACCGGATAAATCTAAACCATTGCTGTAACTCCATCCCCCAAATCCATATTGACCTGTAACTAAAGTACCGGTTGCTTCATCAAATGTTCCGGTTCCATAAATGGAAGGGTTAAACAAATCATTCGTTAATGGAAAATAAGTTGAATGCACATTTAGTGTAATACTCTTAGGATCGCCCATTCCTCCGTGGTAAGTAACTGTTACAGTTGCGTCTCCATTAGCATTTGCAATCAGTAACCCGTTTTTAATGGTTAAAACATTAGGATTCGAATTAGTGTAAGTTGCACTAAGAGTAACATCCTCAGTATGTCCGTCTTCATATACCGCTGTAATGGTAAAGCTTTTGTTACTTCCTGTCAATAAAGTGATATTTGTCGTATCCGTTTTTAGTTCACTCAATGTCAAAGCGGCTTCACTATATCCGGTAAATGAATTATCAAAGAACTTATTTTCTGTAAAGTCTTTCTCGGTCGAGAACCAATCAACATCTACATAACCTCCGGTTGCCATCGTTGCATAATTGAATATACCAAATCTGTTTCCAACGAACACGGATAAGCTATATTGCATGTTCAAGGAACCTACCTGAGTGTATGACTTGTTATCTGTACTATAATAGAAATCTGCCTGACTCGTTAAATAATTTGCAACAGCCCTTAAATAAACAATACTGTCAGTTAGGGTTACTCCAATCTGTTGTGTATGTGTTCCTGAGTTTAGCATGATTATATTCTTCTGACCATTTATCACTTTTACACCTATGAAAGCATAAGGATTCTGAAATACACATAACCCAGCCACATCACCTTCAAGCATATTGTTGATATTCATTTTGACCGTTCCATACGACATATTTTGATTTGCAGGAAAACCAAGTATTCTTTGTGTCAATGTGTTTCTGGCTTTTGGAAGACTATCTGTTACATTTGCAGTGTACAAACGAAGATATCCCGGATGTATAACAAGCGACCATTTAGAATTATCAGGATTGTGATTCCATTCCCATTGAGGGGCTAAGTTGTAATCTCTGAAGACATCATTTGTCGGAAGATTGGTAACAGGATATTCTTTCCCTACATTTGGTTTTGTATAAGTAGTAACATCTTTCCCGCTTACACCAACGATAGGCCAGTTGTCAATCCATGTTACCGGTTGCAAACTTGGTAATCGTCCATACGCTCCTTTATCAGCAAAGAGCATAGTCCACCATTCTCCGGATTGTGTCTCTATCAAAGCTCCCTGATGGATGCGGTTGCTATTAAAGACCACTTTTTCGTCATACGGGCCAAAAATAGAAGTTGAACGATAAGCGACCTGCGTAGCATAATACCCCCCTGTTGTAGCATAAATGTAGTAATAACCATTAATTTTGTACAGATGACTTCCTTCTGTTCCGGAATTGTCGATTCCTGATTCGATAGTACCATACGTTATAGCCTTATCATTAACCACATTAAAGTTAGTGTCAAGTTGAGCTATGCGTAATTGATTGATACCATATACAATATAAATTTTATCATCGTCATCAAAGAAAAGGCCGCCATCGTAGAAAGAAGAGGATAACTTCTTCTTTGTCCAGATACCTTCCGGATTGGTAGCGGTTAGTAAATAACTTCCTTCGTCCAGCGTATTGAAAAGAAGATAATAAGTACCTTTATGATATTTCAGGCTGCCTGCCCATTGTCCGCGACCGTAACGGTTAAAACCGTCCAAATTATAACAGGCAGTCGATTCTATTTCAGTCAATGGGTTGTTGCAATATTCCCAGTTGACCAAATCATACGATTTTAATATGGTAGCACCTGGGAAGTTATGCATGGTTGTGGTTGACATATAATAAATACTATCCACCCTGATTACGTCAGGATCTGGGAAATCACCAAAAATGACAGGATTGGTAAATGTTCCGTCTCCATTGTCGCTGTTTGAACGATACACAAAATCCGGTCTTGGATAATTTTTTTGTGCATAATCCTGAAACCAATGAAAGCATGGCCACGGGCATGCTTGAGGGTCGTTCAGAAATGTCGTATTATTAGGGGTCGCCACATTTGTGGAATCAAATTTAGCAAGCAGGTCAGGACTTGTAAACAAAAGCCAACTTACATTACCGGAATCGTCAGTAATCTTTTTGAAATTGGCCCCAAACCCATTTCCTCCGGCTGTACCGGTGCTATCTTTACCCCATGAAGAATTATATTTTGCCGGTGCCCAATCCATTTCTGTAACGACTATCGGTGCAAAATTGGCAACCGGTTTGATCTGATTATCCCATCCTTTCTGAAAATTTGCATAACCTTGCCCGCTGTTAAACCAACCGGGATACATATGTACTGCGTAGCCGATATTTTCACCTTCGATAGGATTGACTGCATATCCCTGATATAATGCTTGATATCCTAAACCGGGTACCCAAAGGATATTATCTGCGCTAGCTCGAATAGTGTCAACAACAGCTTGGAAAAATTTCTTTAGGTTATCAAAATCGCCTTGCGTACCTACACCATAGATGCCGTCAGGTCCAAGTATGTTTACAGGTTCGTTTGCCAGCTCAAACATGATGTTTGGATTATTTTTCAACTTGGGTTGTTGAGCTACGTATCCCCACACTTTAACTAGATATTTATTATATGCGTCCCCAACGGAAATTGTATCAGGGCAAACTCCTGGAGGACGCATAATAACATATAGTCCTTTCGATATGGCATACTCGGCCATAGGGATAAATACACTGTCAAGTGCCGTTTTAAATCTGTCAAAACTGAACGCCGAGATATCATTTTCACCGGTAACCGATGCGCCAGGAATATTTGACCAGTAAGGATCCATGTGCAAACGGATGAAGTTCACTTTCCAGCCGGCAGCCAAGATGCCATCAATAAGGCCCTTATTATAGTTCAAACATCCTTTGACATCGTAGTTATTCCACGCATTATTGTTGAAATATGGGCTGTAGGTCTGGGCAAAACCGTGCAAGTTCACAATATTACCATGTGGGTCTTTCAGGTATCTGCCGTCAACATGCAATCTCGGAGTAGGAGAACCTACCCAGGCATTTGCACTGAAGGTGTTTAAAAGTATAAATATTAAAAACGATAATTTTAATATATGTATTTTCATTTATATATAATTAATTAAGGCATTAATAACGAATTAGTTATCAAACAGGTAAAGAGAGTACATTTTCATTTTCGTACTTTATTTTGTTTGGTTCAATCGTTAATCGTGTGATATAAGGATAAATTTCCATTGAAAAAGAGTATTGCAGCTCTCAGGTTATCGAAGTTATGGTATTCTTGAACCATGCGCTGAATCTAGGCAATTTTGCTGTTCGTTTGTTCGGTTCTACCGTTCGAGATGGTTGATCCGAGATAAAAGCATCCCACATGTCGCAACAGGTGGTGGTAATACAGGTTAGACGATCCGGATTTAAAGTTCTCTTTATCAGATTATCAGCCGACTGTTCGGTTCTGTCTTTGGAAACATCTAAAACAGTGCCTGTGCGGCTGTCGGTCAGTACACTGATGTATTGATGTTCTTTACCATAGCTATTTTCATCTAAAGATATTTGTTTTACAGAGGATAAATCTCTTTGCTCCAATCCCCGAAGAACCGAACGGTGCATGATGCCACACATCTTATCGTCACTGATACGCATCAGTTCGGCTGCTGTTTTCTGACAGTGAGTGGCTTGCAAAGTGCTGATACTCTTGTTCTCAAACTTCTTAGTGTGTGATATGCCACTGTCGGCCCAGACCACTTCAATGATGTGTATTTTCCCATCGGCAGTTTAAATTCGTGGTAACCGACAATGGATTAAGGTGGCATGTTCCATACTGTCCAAATGTCGCCAAACACGTTCTGAACGATAATCATAAATGGGGAAGATTTCTCCAGTGGACTTATCTCTCCACTCTTTGTGAAGGTATGATATTGTCACGTGAATTACATCATGTGGATCATCAACTTCGATGTTCACTACTTGCCAGTCTGAATCTAATCGTAACAGACGCTCGTATAATTTGTAACTGCTTTCTTCCATGACACAAATCGTTTTTGTTATCAACAAAAGTAGTTAATTTATCCTTATATCACACGATTAACGATTGAACCATTTATATATCACGGGGAACTTCCTGTACTTGGAATATTCACTCTTACGACCCTATTTATAGGATAGCCGCTTCCTTGTCTTGATAACCAAGAAAACATCAGGTAAACTTTTTGAGCTGGCTGTAAGTATGATATCGCCAGGTTTCCTTGTGCTTTTAATCACAACAAGAGCACGGCCATGCCATACTTTACGTGTGGAACCCACATAAGGATCAAGATCTTTTAAATTGGCATTTGCTACACCGGCAATAACTCCCGGCCCTGTAATCTTAAATTGTAATCTGTTATCTGCATTGGGTTGGAAGACTCCTTCTTTGTCATTTATTTCGATGGTGATAAACGACAGATCTTCTCCATTGGCTAATATCATCTTACGATCAGGAATTAATTTTATCTTTGCCGGAGCACCGGCTGTTCTTAAATATTTTGATTCTATTTCTTTATTTTTAACAACTCCGACAACCTTCAACACACCTGGAGTATATGGCACAGGAAAGGTGGCTTTGAATTCCTGTGCTTGGGTTGTCTGTTTTTCCCCGATAAGCTTATTGTTTAGATATAATCTGACTTTGGGATATTTTGAATATACTTCAACTTGCAACGTTTTTCCTTCATGTCCGGGCCATGTCCAACTTTCCCAGGTAGGCCAGACTGCCCATGAGGTTAGTTTAATTTCACCTTTGGCAGGATTGGGTTCCTGAACGGCAAGATAAAGCTTCTCGTCGTTGTTCCACAAGATATTACGATAGTGAGAGACTGGCTTTCTCCATCCTGTAAGGTCTATATCACCGCAATAGGAACCATGCCAGGGAAATAAATCTGCTTCCCAGGGTTCTCCTTTGGGTTCCCAGGGATAATAGTAACGTCCGATGCCCGACTCTCCCAGATAATCCATGGCTGTCCATACAAAATCACCTATAATATATGGGTAACTATTCACCATTTCCCAGTTCTTAAAAGCATCTTTGGGATAGGATTCAGTTTGGACGATAATGCGGGAAGGAACACGTTGATGGTCGGAAGGGGCACGGAATAGCTCGTAGTTATATCCGCAGATGTCAAGTGTAGCCATCAATGAATCCAATATTGACCATTTATTGTCCCAGGTAGGTATCGCAGAAGTAACCGGGCGCGTCGGATCCATCTTGTGTATAGCGCCAACGAGCATTTTGGCAGTTTTAATGGCTTCGTGGGATTCCCGTTCGATAATCTCGTTCCCTATACTCCACATTATCACCGAAGGATGGTTGCGGTCGCGCAATACCATTGCTGCCAGATCGCGTTGACTCCATTGGTCAAAGAAACGGGCATAGTCATATTTATTTTTCCCTACCCGCCAACAATCGAATGCCTCGTCTACAACCATTAAACCCAATTTGTCACATGCATTCAGAAAAGCTTCCGAAGGTGGATTGTGTGCCGTACGTACCGCATTAAATCCGGCTGATTTCAGCAACTGTATCTTTCTTTCTTCTGCCCTGTCATAGGCGGCGGCTCCCAGGCATCCATTATCGTCATGCACGCATCCTCCATCAAGCTTTATGGGCTTCCCGTTAAGAAGAAGCCCTTTGTCTGCTGAATAGGTTATCGAACGAATGCCAAAGGTCTTCTGCAAATGATCTATGACTTTATCTCCCTGATTCAGCCTAAATGTCGCCTGATACAGACAGGGCGTCCTGGGACTCCAGAGCTGAGGCTTTTGTACGGTTATGACTTGGGAAATTTCCTTTTCATCATTTGCCTGCAAATATACAGGAACATGATTCTCTCCAACAATCTTATTGTGTTCGTTAGTTAGATGGGTAGATAGAATAATGGTTTGCGGTTTGCTGGTTTGATTTTTAACACAGGTTTTTATCCGGACGATTGCTTGTTCGGAAGAGACCTCCGGTGTTGATATTTCCACCCCCCAGTGTGCTATGTGTATCGGGTTGGTCTCGATTAACCATACATGGCGATAGATGCCTGAACCGCTATACCAGCGGCAATTCACTTGTTGGGAATTATCCACCCGCACGGCAATGATGTTTTCCTTGTTGTACTTCAGATATGGTGTAAGATCGTAATCAAAAGAGGTGAAGCCATAGGGATGGACTCCCAGAAGTTTGTCGTTTATAAATACTTTGGAATCCATATACACGCCTCCGAAATAAATAGATACTTTCTTCCCTCGCCAAGCCGAAGGAACATAGAACGTTTTACGGTACCAACCTATTCCGGTGGGAAAGTAACCCCCGGCTTGTCCTGTCGGATTGTTTTTATCTATTTTCCCTTCAATGCTCCAATCATGGGGTAAATTGAGGATTCGCCAATTGGTGTCGTTAAAATCATTGTTTCTGGCAGCTGGATAATCGCACAAAGCAAATTTCCAATGATAGTCCAAAAGCTGTTTGCGTTGAATGTGTTCCAGCCCTTTTACAGAAAAAGTGGCTAATAGTAAAATAAAAATGGTAGAGACATAAAATTTCTTTTTCATAGTATAATCGTTAAGTTAATGGTTCGTTAATCTTTATGTTAATTCTTTGAATATCAATAAAACAGCATCCTGTTTATTTGGTTAATTCATTGAATTTCAATACCTTTATAGGTACTTCAACCCCTATAAATTCATGATTTCCAAGACTCAACTTTCCTATTTCTCGCTATGCGAGCATTGTTTCAAATTTTTATCCCAACCCCTTAATAAATGGCGTAGGGACTTTATAAAAGACGTTCTTTGGCTTTTTTTGAGTATCAATACACCGGTCAATTTTTTATAATTGGGCAGGTATGGCAAGTACGGAGAACAGCGATACAGAAAGCAATTTGAAGGAGATTTTGATTCTTTCAATTTCAATGCAACGCTCATTAAAGAGTATTGTGGAACACGGCGAGCAATAGCCTTCGACCCGAGTTACATCCCCAAATCAGGGCGTAGTACAGAAGGTGTGGGCTGGTTTTGGTCGGGTTGTGCCAACAAGGCAATATGGGGCTTGGAAATAGGCGGTATTGCCATTCTTGATTTGGACAACCACACCGCACTACATCTGGAAGCTATTCAAACCCTACCACTTGAATCAGAGACACTACTGGACTTCTACGCGCGTATCTTTGCGGAAAGAGCCCAAGAACTTAAAAAGTTATCCGATGTGGTGGTTGTGGATGGATATTTCTCCAAAGAACCATTTGTTTCCGGTCTTGCCCACTGTGGACTTGATGTTATCTCGCGCTTTCGGGATGATGTGCGCCTGCGCTATATCATACAAACGCAGAAGACAGGTAAACAAGGTCGTCCTAAAACAAATGGCGAACCTGTTACTCTTTCCAATTTAGACATGAAACACTTTGCCCTGGAGAAAGAAAACGATGATTTGCGCCTGTACACCGCCGTGGTTCATGCCCTTGCCCTCAAGCGTACCTTGAGAGTGGTTTTTGTTGAATTTCTCAAACAGGGGAAAATTACTTCTTCCAAAGTCTACTTCTCTACAAACATTGAAATGGAGGCAACCGAAATTCTTGAAATGTATCAAATGCGCTTTCAAATCGAATTTGTTTATCGCGATGCCAAGCAACATACAAGCTTAACCTCTTGTCAGGCAAGAAACAAAGAAAAACTGGATATGCATTTCAATCTTTCTCTCACTGCCGTGAATCTGGCAAAGATTGTTCACTGGTATTCTATTCCGATAGAACAAAGAAAAACGTTTTCTCTATCGGATATTAAAACCATCAATCACAACACATTACTGCTTGAAAGATTTATTACCATGTTTGCTATTAAACCGAACGTACTCAAAAATAACCAGAATGTCAAAGAGCTCCTATTATACGGCACTATCGCCACTTAATGTGAATGTTTTGTTACCGAACTATTGTAATGAATGTATTTTTTTACTTTAAATCATCGACAGAGACTCCTAAAAGCTTATTAGCAATCAAATTTAAGGCACTTTTCGAACCCATGAAGTGAAATACCTTATTCACGTGAGTCAGCGTTTGCCCTTTTTTCAATTCTTTTGCAGGGGAAGATGTTTCCATTTCATAAAAGCTACCCAATTGTGTTCCGGATTGATTAACCCCGTCATTATAGGCATTGATTACATCTCCTTTATAAGGTTCTTTCTGGATTTCCCACATCGAATTTACATACGCTTTATCACCTTTGAAATCGACCTTAATAATTGTGAGGACATTTCTGGCCGCATCGTAACTGCCGAATAAAGGCTTGACAATTGAAGGTGGGATACCAATTTTGCTGCGAAATTTTGAATCAGCCTTAAAAAATAAGACGCTGTCTTTTTTTATTAACCTTTCGGCAGGAACTTTCCCAAAATAACTGTCGTTGACCTGATTCATCCCGCCTTTTTGATAAGGAATGATAACCGTATTGAGTTCTGAAGATTTCATCATGCTCAAAAGCCAGATTGATAGAACTCCGTTGTTATAATTCCAGTCGGCATCACCAATATTTTGAATGGAATTCGTTGTTTGATACCCAATCCATTTCACACCCGATAGCTTAATGCCTAATTCTTTTTCTGCAGTTTGTTTATCAAGTAGTTTTATTTCCCGGTCAACTTTTACATGAAATTGGGTGCCCGAATAGTTTTGAATGGTAAATGTTTTCGTAAAACTTGCCATGTCAGCTTGTTTTTTAACTAAGTCGAAGCCAACAGTATCAATAATGGCAGGCGTTTGCCAATGATCCAGATCAAAAGGATCCCCTTTTTTGAAAAATAGCGAGAATTGTCCACCTTCCGGGCCTATCCAAAACCGTTCTTCGCCACCGAATGCATTGATATGTGGCATGTATTTGCCAGAATCAATTAAGGCGTAATTAATCCAACCGAAACTAAAACCGGAATCGCCCTGGCAACTGCTGGTCATCACCCTGGCCTGATACTTTGGGGCTATCAGAACTTTAGAATCACCATTTGATAATTCAACTATTGCAATGTGCTTTTTTAAAAAATCACGATCATGCTGGTAGGTCTCAGAAGCATTGATCAAGACCTTTCCATTTGACTTGCTCTTCTGCCCATTTTTACAAGATAAAATTATTAAGAGTGCCAAAAACAGAAAATAACTTAGCTTTCTCATATTTCTTTTTTATTATTTGTGAATGTTTTTTGTATGTATTGAGTTTGAATCAAACATATGATTACCATTGATATAGCCAAACATAAGTTGTATATCTGGTTACTTGGGGATCACCGACCACCTTATTATCAACTTTCTCTCCGTTTCTACAAGTCAATTTCAAGCCGTTTTGAAAAAAGATAGGGTCATCATCATGAAAGCGATAAGCAGAAAATTCGAGTTTATTGGCATCAAAATGAGTCAGACCTGCAACTGGTGTATAATATTTGCCTTTATTGAAATAATAAGTACCAAGAAAATAATCTTCCAACCCGGATGAAAGCATCAAGGGTTCTTTTTTACCCCCGATATAGGCACGCATACAGCCTTCCAGAAAACTTAAGTCTCTCCAATCGTTGTTTTTATGCTGGCTTTTTGCCGCCATGGTAACAAGATAAAGAGCACCGTTGCCTTTCACATTGCACAAGGCAAATTCTTCCAAAGGCTGTTCAGTCACATTTTCCAATTTGTATAATTTCAACCTGGCATTTTCAGGTAGTTTCACCCCTCCCAGTATGACAGGGAGATGCTCTGTCCCTCGTATTATCCACCAAAAGGGTTGATGCTCTTCTGCATCAGCGCCGAGCTGACCAGTGACTCTTATTTTAGATTCAAAAGGAATGCGGAAAGTATCATAAACTCCGCTGGGATTTCCGGTTTTCCCCATGCGGGCAATTCCCCATGGTGCAGCAGCGTCATTAAATCCTATGCCGTGCCCGAGAAAGATTTCCATATCGATGGATGGTATTGTTTCACCATCAACATAAATGCGGATCCGGGTTTGTCCCCAACCTTTAAAATTGCCGCCAAACCACATGTGGGTGAGACATCCTCTGCCTTTGTATGAAAACAGTACAGTTTCTTTTTCAGCATTTAGAATATTTTGCTGTTTACCCATTGTGCTGAACGTTTTTAGTTGCGTCATGTTAGAATTTTGCGCTATTGTCAAATGTCTGATTAAAAGTAGAAAAATGACTACGTTGTATTTGTTAATATTCATAATATATATGTTTAATTCGTTGTTTTGCAGCTTTAATGATTTGCTTTATCTCATTTAAATTGTGATTCTTGCCACTAGAAATTCCAACATCTGAATAAAGACTTACAGCTATATTCAAACGAAACTTTAGTTCAATAGTGCGTTAAAAGTATAGTTAAATAATTGTAAATCAATGTATTAAGTGATGTTTTTATTTGGTTAATTCCATGAAAATCAGTAACTTTAAAGATTAT
>Ga0078972_1008037_pt1 | contig 22638 bp, 19 predicted proteins | sample YelNatPaOPGAMG01_FD_67568 | JGI IMG/M metagenome (GOLD analysis project Ga0078972, IMG submission 67568) | Hot spring thermophilic microbial communities from Obsidian Pool, Yellowstone National Park, USA - OP-RAMG-01 (SPADES assembly) (version 2) | ecosystem: Environmental > Aquatic > Thermal...
CTTGCCGCCGTGGTAGTAGTACTTGCGGATGGTGCTCCCCGCCTGCTCGTAGTAGTTGCCAATGTAGACCGTGGTGGTGCCGTTGACCGTGGCCTTCACCCGCCGGCCGTCGCCGTCGTAGACGAAGGTGGCGCTGGCTCCCTCACCCCTCTGCTCCCTCCGTCAGATACACCGGCACCGCCTCCCACCCCTTGACCCTCTGCTCGCGTAGCAGCCGGTACACGCGCTGGGAGATAAGCACCAATGGATGCCCATCGGGAAGATCGCCAAACAATTCTGCTGTGCGGTTGAAATCTTGCATCTTTCCTAACACTTCAGGAAGGTAATACATATCGGTGTCCTCATAGTATTGAATCTGCCCCCAAAAATGGGTGTGTTTCAGATAGCGGGTGGTGGTGCCACACACAGAACACTGCTGCACGCGCTCGAATTCAGTGGGTGGAGAAGCCATGGGGGGCAGCGTATGGGTCACTACCAACTGATAGAGCACAGGCTCGTTCGCATAAGGTTTGCGGTAATGCTGCACCGGGCGCAAGGCAAAGCCGGTCAACCCGGCTTCCCGGAAGCACTGAGCCAGAGGCTCGGAAAGAATGATCTCAAACGAGTAGGTGAGCGAAAGCTCGCGACGCCGCATCTTGCGCTTATCCACCACCAGATCTCGCACCTGCTCCAGTTTCGCACGACAGGCCCCGCAGCGCCGATACGAGGCCTTGGGGCCTCCCTGGTAACCGTCTTCATGGAGATCATAGTAATCATCCTCAATCGCTTGGTTCTTAATCCACCAGCGGAGCAGGGGGGCAGACTCAAGCTCTTGCGATGTGTACACTTTCCAAATGGGAAAATGGCTCACTAAATGGGCCGCCGGTTGGTACAAATCCAGCAAGGTTTCAATTGTCTGCTGCCCCTCTATTTGCAAAAGGTAAGAGGGTTGTACTTCTTCCTTGTATTCATATCCAGGTAGCCGTGGCACCGGCGCCCGGAATTCTCGCACCTTCGCTCCTTCTATCGTTTTCGCTCGTTGCAGCAGTTCTATCGCCAAAGCCTCATCGCGAACCCGTTCCTCTAGTGTCTTTGGCGGTTTACCGTATTCATCGCCCCAATATACCGTCATATAACCAATCTTCTTCATCGCAGCACTCCCAAACGCTCGAAGTAGGGCCAAATAGCTTCCAGCCAATCCTGATGCTGTAATGCATCGCCATATACTCGTTTGTACATATCCCATATCTGTTGAGCGGTATAAGAACCTCCCACAGGTAATCCTAATTCGCTGCTAAACAGCCTTCCGGTCACCTCTCTTTGGTGGAACGTTCGGTCCAGCACCACTGCTGGGATCTCGCTTTCCTTGAGCCCCAGACGTTGTGCAAGGCGCTGCTCAATGAGATGGTGCACCTCCAGCCCGGCTTCCTGGCGCAGGCCGCTGCCAAAGATGTCTGCCCATTCCCCCGCACTCTTGATGCCCCGGAACATCCCCTGGTCGTACATGTGCCGGATCACGCCCGGCGCCGCATCCCCCAGGGTCCCCTTGAGAAACTGCACACCGGCCCTCAAGCCCCCTTGCTGGACCGCCTCCCGAAACCCAGCTACGGCGCCCCGGCGGGCGATGTCGTCAATCGGTAAGGAGGCCGGCAATAGCTCATCGGGTTCAACGGTCTCCAAGCCGACGGAGAGCGCGATGTTCAGGCCGGCGACCAGCTTGTCCTCATCGGCAGCCTGGGGGTCAGCCAGTGTTCGTCCCGACTGGTAAACGTCCCAGGCGGTCCAGCCCCAATCTACCAGCTTAAGGATACCGATAGCGACCGGAATGCACCACGGGCAATGCCCGCTGGGGTCGGTGTACTTCAGCGGGTTGTTGTTAACGTACGTGTAGCGGTTCAGCGCCTGGGGGTTGCCCGGGTCGGGGACGAGGGTGTCGGGCTGGGCGAACCGCCCCAGGGCCGGGTCGTACCAGCGGGCGTTGTAAAAGTACAGGGCTATTGTAGCCTCTTCGCGCTGGCCTGTAAAGCGATAGGATAGAGACTTCTGTTGTGCCGTGCTTGGCGGCCCACGGGAATTACTGTCGCGTAGCCGCGCTCGTACCAATGGCGGCTAGTGCGTCAGTATGGCCCAAAGTAGGGGTATGGTTACCCCGAGAAACAGGATCAGCCCAAGTATCCGAACATACCAAATTGCCCTCCTGAATCGCTTCGGTTGTGTTGGGCCCAGTGTGAGATATGCCTTTCGGCTACCTATGAGGAACTTATTGAACGGGTCCATCAAATCGTCGATCCAGTCAGGGACTTTCTCATCTGCCCAGCCCTTCCGCAATAGGCTGGCGTGGAACCGCACGACCCTATCGGGGAAGAGAATCAGCACGAAAGCCACCCCATAGAAGGCCAGGAGGACTGTGAAAAACAATACCGAGTTTCACACCGACGCGGTCAGTCGGGTTTGTTGCTCGTACCCTGAATGCGCTGTGGACATCGATATCAACCGAATGCTCGTGGCGACCATGCTGCTGCCTCCCCGGCTACCGGTGGCTTTGCCACCAGGTTTTGATTTCAGTCACTTCCAGTATACCATGGAATTCCGCAGGGGTGATGAGACTGCCTTGGGTGCCAAAACCGATACTAGTGAACCTCGTCTCGATGAAGTCATAATGCCAAGAGCGGGCGACGGAAGAACGACCGAAGGAGGGCGGGATTCCGCCCTACATCTTTCAGCGAATCGGTGACAGCCCGATGAAGATCATGCACATCGTCAGGGATGAAGTTGGCCAGATCCGCGTATTTGGCACGATTCCAGACTATCTCGACCGGATTGAGATCCGGCGCATATGCCGGCAGCCATTCCACCTCAAACCAGCCCGGATGGGCCGCCTGCAAAACCCCTACGGCCTTGCGGTGGGCACTGAAGCGATCCATCACGACGATGAACTTGTGCCGCAAATGGCGATGAAGCATTGTCAAGAAAGCGCTGATTTCCTTCCAGCGCACGTTGCCGTCATGGATCTGGAAATGCAGCCCCACCCGACACCTCAACGGGGCCACCGTGATCGCCGAGATAGCCGAGAGCCGATCATGACGGTCCCAACTGTGCTGAATCGGTGTCTTTCCCCTAGGAGCCCATGTTCGGCGCACCAGGGGCTGGAGCATAAAGCCGCTTTCGTCGAGAAAGACGATGCTCCACGCCCTCGTCGGCGCTGCTCAAGTTGTTCTCCCATCGGATCAACCCATTTGTCGTGGCGTGGCGGTTGAACCTGGCGGATGTGCGGGATGTGGCAGATGGCCTCGTGCAGGCCTACCGCAACGGGCGACTGGGAGAGCGGTACATCCTGGGCGGGGAAAACACCGACACGGTTACGGTGTTCCGGTACCTGCGAGAGATTACAGATTTCAACAGAGCGATCTGGCCGTTGGCCTGGGAGACGCTGGAGATGCTCTCGGAACTGTCGGCGCTCCTCTCGCAGCCGCTGGTGGAGAAGAGCGTCGCCACGTTCTGTCACTACGCCTTCTGGGCATCCAGCGGGAAAGCCGAGCGCGAACTGGGCTACAAGCACCGCGCGCTGGGCGAGACCGTCGCCGACGCCGCGGCGTGGTACGAAGCGACGTTCCTGAAGCCGCAGCCGTGGGCGTCCTCCTATCTCGCCGGCGAGTAATCCGGTGGGGGCCGGGCGGCAGGAGAGCAAGGTCGCTGGCGCACGTGCTGCGCGCCGCTGGCGTGAGAGGCAGGTGGCTATGCTTGCGGGCCACGCGGCAGCCGAGGCTCTTGCGTTCCGCGCTCGCAATTTTTCTAGCCGCTCCATGGGTCGGGAGCAGTCTCTGCGATTTTGCCTGATCCGGTTGCGCGGGGGCAGATAGACGCCGATTTGACGATTGGGGGCTAGGGGGCCTATAATACACAAGCAATGGATGGGGCGATGAGGCTCGCCCTTGATCGCCGTCTGGCTGATAGCCTCTACGGAGGAGCGCGTTCTTCGTAGAGGCTTTTTTCTTTGAAGCGGTAGGAGATTTTGCAACGGGAGAAGAACCTTGACTGTTCAAAGCATCCTCCACGCCAACGGTGGCGTTCAGTATGAGACGGCGGGTCCGCCGAGTTTCTTTTCGGACCTAAACCTGGATCAGGTTGTGGATGCCATCACCGCGTCCAAAAAGGAGTACAACCTGGGGCCTTTCTTCTGGACGCCTTTGCGCGACCCTGAAACCGTTCGCTATCGCCAGGAAGTGATGCAGGATCTGGAGAATGAGACCCTGATGGCGCGTATCAAAGCATTTGGCGGAGAGATGAGCGTGGTGCGCCGCTACCTGGCCATGGCCGAACGGCTGGACTTTGAGCACCACAGAAAAGGGTGGATGCTGGAAGCCGCGCTGCTTTATGGCAATGCGGTAACGGCTCTGGCTCATGACCTGACAGAGGCTCCCCTGAAATCGCGTGGCCTTCTGGGCTTCCGAGAGTGGCTACTGCACTACGTTCAATCGGATGCATTTCAGTCCCTTGTTGCCGAGGCGCAACGGGTCAAGCAGGCCCTTTCCGCTCTGGAATACAGCGTGATCATTGAGATCGGCAAGTTCAGGGTGAAGCGATACGAAGGAGAGACAGACTACAGTATTGAATTGGAGAAAACCTTTGAGAAGTTCCGGCAAAGAGAGGTGAGCGGCTACCTTGCGAGAGTCCCCGAAACGGCCGGTGTGAGCCATATTGAGGCGAAAATCCTTGAGTTCGTTGCCCGGCTATATCCCGAACCCTTCGCTGCGCTGGATCACTTCTGTGCCAGTTATGCCCATTTTGTTGAGGGTGACATTCAGTCTTTTGACCGAGAGATTCAATTCTACGTTGCCTATCTGGACTTCGTCGCCGATCTCAAGCGCAAGGGACTGCCTTTTTGCTACCCGCAGGTGAGTACGGTGGACAAGAAGGTGTACGTGCGCGATGGGTTTGACCTGGCGTTGGCGCATGGCCTGAGCCGCAAGGGGAAGCCCGTCGTGCTCAACGATTTCCGCCTGGAAGGCCCGGAGCGCATCCTCGTCGTTACGGGCCCCAATCAGGGGGGCAAAACGACTTTCGCTCGCATGTTCGGGCAGATACACTATCTTGCCAGTTTGGGCTGCTCGGTCCCCGGCCGGGAAGCGCGACTTTTCCTGTGCGACCGAATCTTCGCCCATTTTGAGCGGGTGGAAGACATCCGCAACCTTCGCGGCAAATTAGAGGACGATCTGGTGCGCATCTATGACATGCTTTCCCACGCCACGCGCGACAGCCTTTTCATCCTGAACGAGGTTTTCACCTCAACGACTTTGCAGGATGCGGTCTTCCTGAGCAAGGAAGTCATGGCCCGGCTGATGGAATTGGATGTCATTGGCGTGTGGGTAACATTCTTGGATGAACTGGCCTCGTTGAGCGAAAAAACGGTTAGTATGGTAGCCAGTGTGGACCCCGAGGATCCGACCATTCGCACCTTCAAAATCGTGAGACGACCCGCTGACGGGCTGGCTTACGCGCTGTCGCTGGCTCAAAAACACCGCCTGACCTACAAGCAGATCAAGGAGCGGATTTCACGATGAAGGTCTTTCTGCTGTACCCTGACCGAGATTTTGACCTTTCCCGGGAATTGCCACCCAACGCGGCGGACCTGGCGCAAGACCTGGCGCTGGACACCTTGTTTGCGGCCATGGCGCAAAGGGATTCTTTTCTCTTTGACGTGGTTCGTCGGGTCGTCTTGTCCGGTTCGGACGAGATCAACACGATTGCCTATCGTCAGGAAGTCCTCCAGGATTGCTTGAGATACCCCGATGTTGTCCGTCAGATGTACGGCATTCCGCTGGAGTTCCTGGAGAGAAAGCACAGGGAGTGGTTCTGGATTTCCCCACGCGATGCAAGCCCAAGCCTTGCGCTGAGTGGCGGGCAGCAACTGCTGGAAGCCTCCCTGGACTTGCTCTGGAGCCTGCGGCGGATAGCCGACGCGAACGCTGAGACTTTCCAATCGGCAGGCTTCCGCCGGTTTTTTGCTATGATTCAGCGAGAACTGGACGACGAGTACCTGGCCTCGGTGGCGAAGCACATCAGGGCGCTCCGGTTCCCCCATGGCGTCCTGCTGCGCGCGCGACTGGGAAAGGGGAATGAGGGCACCGATTACCTGCTGTGCAAGCCGAACGCTCCGGATCGGAACTGGGTCAAGCGCGTTTTCGCGCCAAAGTCGCCAGTGTATTCCTTCTCCCTTCATCCCCGCGATGACCAGGGAGCGCGCGTATTGGGGGAGTTGCGGGACAGGGGCCTTGTGCGAGCAGCCAACGCGGTTGCGCAGGCGGCCAAGCACATTGAGGATTTTTTCAATGTCCTGCGATGGGAACTGGCGTTCTACCTCGGTTGCTTGAACCTGCGCGAGCAACTCGTGCAGATCGGCGAGCCATTCGCCTTCCCGCGGCTGGCGCCTGCTGGGGAGCGCCGATTCTCGTGCCAGGGCTTGTATGACGTCTCGCTGGCGCTGACCATGAAACGCAAGGTCGTGGGCAACGATGTTACCGCCGATGGGAAAGATGTGGTCATCATCACGGGGCCGAATCAGGGCGGGAAAACCACCTTCTTGCGCAGCGTGGGCCTGGCGCAATTGATGATGCAGGCCGGCATGTTCGTTCCGGCGGAGTCCTTTTCTGCCAACCTGTGCTCGGGCCTCTTTACGCACTTCAAGCGAGAAGAGGACAAAACCATGGAACGCGGCAAGTTTGAGGAGGAACTGAAGAGAATGAGTGCCATCGTTGACCTCGTGAAACCCGATGGCCTCATTTTGCTCAACGAGTCCTTTGCCAGCACCAACGAACGCGAGGGTTCCGAGATTGCGAGGGAGGTGGTCCGCGCTCTCCGCGAAGCGGGCGTCAAGGTTTTCTACGTTACGCACCTGTGGGAATTTGCCCGCCTTGTTCAAGAGGAAGGGGCCAAGAGCGTCCTCTTCTTGCGGGCAGAAAGGTTGCCAGACGGGAGGCGGACTTTCAGGATAAAGGAAGGCGCTCCCCTGGACACGAGTTACGGTATGGACCTGTACGCCCGCATATTCGCAGCGGATGGGCAGGAAGTATTGGCATCCGCAGCGACTTCCTGATGCCGCGTCCCATGACCGGCAGATGGGCGTGGCCAGCCGCGGGCCGTGCGGCGTGTCGGGCCGTGCGGGGGCGTCAGGCTCCCACCCGCAGCCATTGCCGCAGGCGGGCGCTTTCCCCGATCGCCTCACACAGCACCATCTGGCGGTGCCCGTCGGCAACCGTCGGGAAGGTCGCCGATGAATAGGGGGCGCCGCTCCCGATGTGCTCATACACATCCTGGAAGAGCCGTACGAACGTATCCGGATACCCCTCGGCGTGGCCCGCAGGATACACCGCATAACGCCGCGCGTCGGCCTGCATCAGTCCAGGGGATTTGATCAGCACCTGGTTGGGCGCGTCGTGATGTCCAATCCAAAGCCGATTGGGATCCTCGGCGTTCCACCACATGGAGCCCTCGGAACCGTTGAGTTCCCACCACAGGTGATTCTTGCGGCCCGCGCAGACCTGCGACAGGGTTACCGATCCTCGCGCACCGTTGGAGAACGCCAGCAGGAGCGCGGCGTAGTCCTCGCCCGCCGCCGGTACTTCTTGCGCGCCGTCCTCACGCACCCCCGCAGAGAAAGTCTCGGCGCCGCCGGCGGGCTTGAGCCGTTTGGGGATGAACGTGGTGAGATCGGCGCACACCTCGGTAACCCGCAGGCCGCTCAGCCATTCCACCAGGTCCAGCCAGTGGCTCCCGATGTCGGCCACCGTGCGCAGCGCGCCGCCCACCGACGAGTCCAACCGCCAACTCCACACCGCGGGCGAGAACAGCCAATCCTGCAAGAACTGCCCATGCACCATGCGCACCTGGCCGATCTGCCCGGCGAGGACTCGCGCCCGCGCCTCGTGGCAGAGCGGATAGTACCGCAGGTTGAAGCAGAGGGCGCATACCCGACCGGTTTCCTGCTGTATGCGCACGAGTTCGCGCGACTCCTGTGCCGTCAGGGCCAGCGGCTTCTCGCAGATGACGTGTTTCCCTGCACGCATGGCAGCGGATGCCATGGCCAGGTGCAGGTTGTTGGGGGTGCACACATGCACGACGTCCACCGAGGCGTCCGCGAGCAGTTCGGCGAAGTCCACATAACCGCGAGCGACGCCAAGGGTCTGGGCGGCGGAGCGACTCTTGTCGGGCGTGCTGCCCAGCACGCCGGCCACGTGGATGCCGAGCCGTCGCAGCGCTTCCAGGTGGGCGCGGCCTACGAATCCGACTCCGGCGATTGCAGCGTTCAGGCTCTCCATGTTCTCCTCCGGTCGCGTGAGATGATAGCGTGGGTTGCGGTTGGCTAGCCCGAGCCCTTCTTTTCCCGCCACCAGATGCGCACCGGCACGTCAAAACTCAGGCGCCGGCGAATCTCGTCCAATTTGTCCAGGGTGGCCAGGGATTTCTCCTTATCCGCCATGGCTACGGCGATAATGAGCGCCTGGATGATGGCCATCGGCACGATGAGGGAGTGAAACGCCATTACCGGGCCGCGCTGGGCTTCCAGCAGCACGTCGGTGTGCTCGCGGAGCAGGGGGCCCAACGTGTCCGTGAGCAGGATCACCCTGGCGCCGCAGGCTTTGGCGTAGGCCAGGGTCGCCTCCATAACGTCCGAGAGATTGAAGAAGAGCAGCGCGAAGAGCACATCCTGGCTTCCCAGCGTAAGCAGCGGTTCGCAAATCTCGCGGCCCGACTGGGTCAGCAGCACCACCTCCAGGCCGAAGCGGCGGAGGCGGTGCTGGAGCAGTTCGGCCAGGGTGGCGGAACCGCTCAGGGCGTAGACGAAGATGCGCCGCGCCCCGCAAATGAGGCGCACCGCCTCGTCAAAGGCGTCGCGGGACACGGTTTGCAGGGCGTCGGTGAGGTATTCCATCTCCATGGCCACGACCTGCTCCAGGATGTGCGATTCGGGGCTGATCTCGGCCAGTTTCTTGCGCAGGCGCGCCGCGTGCGAAACTCTGCGCCGGAACAGGTCTTGCAAGCAGGCACGAAGTTCGGGGAAGCCGGCGAAGCCCAGGGTGTGGGCGAATCGGACAATGGTTGCTTCGCTCAACCCCAGGCGGTCGGCCAACTCGGCGGCCGACAGGAAAGCGGCCTCGTCGGAGTTGCGCAGGATGTAGTCCGCGATGCGGCGTTCGCTCTTGGTGAGCGAATCAAAATGTGCGCGCACCAGTTCACTGAACTCGTTGCACTCGTTCTCGCTCACGGTAACCTCCTTGCGGACGGCGTGTGCCTGACGGGTGTCCGCTTGATGCAAAACTATACTACAAAATCGGCGGTTTTGCCAGTCCACTTGCAGGGAAGGGGCGGTTCCCAAGACAGTCGGCGTCCGCCATCGTGAGGGACGAAGCCTAGGGCAAACTCTGCGGTGGCAGGGTGGCCCAATGGGATGGCTTGCACAGAGTCGTCGGCACAGGATGACACCGAGGCTGCAGGGGGTTAGGGGCCTAAGTTTAAAATTTCGTGCAAAATGAAATTCCACTTGCATTTTTGGAGATTCTGATGTATAATCTTTCACGACGAGAGGCTGATAACGTGTGCATTGCCTCCCGCTGCGAGGTCGCAGATGGAAGAAGGGCTCAACGGCTTCCGGCAGCGGCTGGAAGACCGCTTCCCAAGCCTCACCAAGAGTCAGCAGCGCATCGCCAATTACCTGCTCGCCAACTACGACGAGGCCGCGTTCTTGGCTGCGGCCGACCTGGTAGAGCGGCTTCAGGTCAGCGAGGCCACGCTGGGGCGATTTGCCCGAGCCGTCGGGTTCAGCGGGTTCCCCGAACTGCGGCGTTGCCTTCAGGAACTGTTCCGTCAGAAGACAACGCCCGCCAGCCGACTCCAGCGCAAACTCCACGAACTTGCGGACGGCGAAGGTTCCACGCTCACCAAAGTCCTGGAAATGGAAGTCCAGTACCTAAACGAAGCGGCCCACAGCATAAGCGCGGCCGATTTTGACCGCGCGGTGGAGATTCTCCTGGGTGGCGAGCGAATCTTCGTATTCGCCAGTGGCCCCTCGGCCGTCCTCGCCGATTTGGCTGAGTTGCGGTTCAGGCGGCTGGGCATCCTGACCCTGGCCATGACCGAGTCGGGGCGCCATCTGCTGGAGAAGTTGCAGTTGCTCCAACCTGGGGATGTGGTGCTGGCGGCCGGCTTCCAGTATGTGCGGCACGAATTGGTCGCGGTGCTGGACCATGCCCGCGCCGTAGGGTGCCGGGCGGTGCTGCTCACCGACACGCTGGGGCCAGCACTTCGCCACAAGGCGGATGTCGTGCTCGCGGCGCGCAGGGGGCCCGTCTCCACCTTCCATTCGCTGACCGTGCCGATGTCCGTACTCAACGCGTTGATCCTGGCCGTGGCGATGGCCAGGCCCGACGAGAGCATCGCCGCGCTCAACCGCCTTGAGCAGTTGCGCGCGACCTATAACATGGACGTGCCGGTGAAACTCACGTGGGATGACCATAAGCCTGGGGCGGGCTCCTAGAACCGCTGTGTGGACCGCTTGCCGCCGGGCTTGGGTTCGGCGTCTCGGAGGGACTGCCGTATCGGATCTGACCGTCGGGGGAGGGGACATGAGTGTTCCTGAGGTTCTTCAGCCGCCGTTGTCGCTTCGGGTGCTGGCCGCTTACCGAAGGTTCATCCGCTGGCTGACCAGCGCAAGGGTGCTCCTGGCCTTGATCCTGCTGGTCATGATGGTGTACCTCATCCTGATTCCGCTCTACCGCATGGTGGAAACGACGCTCACGTACCAGGAGCGCGACGTCCTGGCCGTTCCCGATGCGGTGCCGGGCGAGTTGACAACCTATCACTGGGTGCGAATGCTGGCCAGTCGCATCAGCAAGGTCTTCCTGTATGCGCCGCTCCAGCATTCGCTTGTGGTCGCCACCGGCGCGACGCTCCTGGCCATGCTCATCGGGTCCATCCTGGCGTGGCTGGTCATCCGCACCGACATGCCCGGGCGCAATCTCATCAACAACCTGGCTACCATTCCGTACATCATGCCCTCATGGACCATCGCCATGGCCTGGAAGGTGCTGTTCAACACGCGCGTCGCGGGCGGCACCCCCGGCCTGTTGGAGTACCTCATCGGCCGGCCCGTGCCCACCTGGCTGGCATACGGCCCCATCCCCATCATCGTCAGCAGCGCGCTGCACTACTACACGTTTTTCTTCCTGTTCGTGTCGGCGGCGCTGATGTCCATTGACTCCAACCTGGAGGAGGCGGCGGAACTCATGGGTTCCAGCCGGGGGCGGATTCTCAGGCGCATCACCTTCCCGCTGGTGCTGCCGGCCCTGCTGTCGGGGTTCATCATGACGTTCTCCAAGGTCATGGGCACCTTCGGAGGCCCCAACGTGCTGGGCACGCCCGTGCGCTATTACGTCATCGCCACCATGATCCGCTCCAATGTCGCCATCGGCGAGTTCGCGGATGCGTTCGTGCTGGCCATCGTGCTCATCCTGTTCACCATCGTAACCATCTACATCAACCAGCGGCTGATCGGCACGCGCAAGAGTTACGAGACCATCGGAGGGCGCGGGTTTGTGGCCCACGTGGCGAGGTTGCGCCGATGGCGTGGGGTCCTGGCCGCCGCCGTGATCATCTTCCAGGTCCTGGTAATCGCGTTGCCGCTCGGTTTGCTCGCCTACGACACATTCATGCTGCGCTCCGGCGATTTCAGCCTTTCCAACTTCACCCTGCACTACTGGATTGGCAAGAGCGATATCAACATCGCCAACGGCGCACCGGGTGTCCTGCGCAATCCCAAAATCTACTCCAGCGCCTGGAACTCCATCCGTCTGTCGCTGGCTACCGCCTTCTTCACGGCGCTGCTGGGAGTGATCCTCGGCTACGCCATTGTGAAGGGGCGCGGCACCCGCCTTTCCAAACTCGTGGAGCAAATCTCCTTCGTCCCGTATGTGATCCCGGGGATTGCCTTTGGGGCGGTGTATATCTCCATGTTCTCCAAGCGGGTGGGGCCGATTCCACCGCTCTACGGCACATTTGCGCTCCTTGTGGTGGTGTCTGTGGCGAAACACATCCCTTACTCGGCGAGAAGCGGCGTGTCGGCCATGCTTCAGGTGGGGCGAGAACTGGAGGAGGCCGGGCAGATCGCCGGTGCCAACCTCTGGGAGCGGTTCAAGCGCATCATCTTCCCGCTCACGAGCGCAGGGTTTGTCTCCGGATTCCTGCTGACGTTCATCACGACGATGCGGGAACTGTCTCTGATCATCCTGCTGGTAACGCCGGCCACGCAAGTCCTGGCGAGCCAGACGATGCGCTACACCGAGAACGGCGACGACCAGATGGCCAACGCCGTGATCCTCATCCTCATCACACTGGTGCTGATCGGGAACTTCTTGATCGGGCGCTTCAGGGGCGGCAGCCTCAAGAAGGGCCTCGGAATGTAGATAGGGGGGGAATCATGGGCACAACCATCACTATCAAGAACCTGACCAAGCGTTTTGGCGATGTGGTCGCGGTCAACAATGTGAGCCTGACCGTGGAGGCGGGGACCTTCCTGACCCTTCTCGGCCCGTCGGGCTGCGGCAAGACCACGCTCCTGCGATGTGTGGCGGGCCTGGAAGACCCGGACGAGGGCGAAATCTACATCGGCGACAAACTCGTGTATTCGCGTGCTCGGGGTATCTCGGTGCCGGCGGGCCAGCGAGATGTGGGGCTGGTGTTCCAGAACTATGCCCTCTGGCCCCACATGACGGTCTACAAGAACATGAGTTTTGCCCTGGAGATTCGCAAACTGCCCAAATCCGAGATTGACAAGCGCGTCAAGGAGTCGCTGGCCGAAGTCAAAATGCTGGGGTACGAGAATCGCTACCCCCGCGAGATGAGCGGTGGACAGCAGCAACGCATCGCCCTGGCGCGCATGTTGGCCTATCGCCCCAAGGTATTCCTGATGGACGAGCCGCTATCCAACCTGGACGCGCGCCTGCGAATGGACATGCGGGCCGAACTGAAGCGGCTGCACCATGTGGCCGGCGCGACGACCATCTACGTTACCCACGATCAGGTGGAGGCGCTCACGATGTCCAGCCTCATCGCCGTCATGAAAGATGGCGTCCTCCAGCAGGTGGACACTCCCGACCGTGTGTACCGCTGCCCGTCCAACCTGTTCGTGGCCGACTTTATCGGCAACCCGAAGGTAAATCTCCTGGAAGGGGTGGTGGACGGCCAGGGACACGTGGATTTGGGCGAGTTCAAGGTGCCTGTGAGCGTGTGCGGGGTCCAGGGGAAGGTGGTGCTGGCCGTCCGGCCCGAAGACATCGCGGTCTATACGGAGCCGACGATGGGCGCGGTGGAATCCTCGGTCTACTCGGTGCTGCCATCGGGTGCCGATTCCACCATCGTGGCGCGCGTGGGCGAGCGGGAAATCACCATCCGCGTGCCCGGCATCAGTTCCCTCAAGATGGACGACCGCGTGTGGCTGGGGTTTGACCCGCGGACGATCAATCTGTACGACGGAAATAGCGGCAACTTGATAGCAGTTCGCGAAGCGTAGCCGCGCTTCAAGCCCGTCGCGCCCCCTGTTCGGGGAGCGGTAGTTGACGCAATGAAAGGAGGGGAGAACGAGCAGCGACACATATCTGATTGGTGAAGCGGTTTCGGCCCACTATTGCATTGCCAGGAGGGAGAAATGAAGACACTGGTGAGGATTCTGTCAATCTGCGTGTTGGTTACCCTGATCGCGGGGTGCGCCGCGCCGGCTGCGACGCCAACCCCCAAGCCGGCGCCTACCACCGCGCCGCCACAGCCGACCCAGCCCCCAACTCCAACGCCGGAGCCGACGCTGACTCCCAATGAGCAGTGGATGAAGGCGGCGGAACTGGGGAAGTTTGCCCCCGCCAAGCAGGACTGGGCTGCCATTGAGGCTGCGGCGAAGAAGGAAGGCAAGGTCATCGTCTATGCCAACTCTTCCCGCATTGAGAAGGCCGCGGCCATGTTCATGGAGAAGTACCCCGAAATCACCGTGGAAGGGTACGACCTGGGTGGCGACGACGCGATCATCAAAGTCCGCGAGGAGCAGAAGGCTGGCGCCTATGTCGGCGACGTTTGGTACTCGGGTGGCGGCCCCGATATCATCGGCGATTTCCTCCCGAAGGGCTATCTCGTCCCGTTCGTCCCCGATGACCTGCTGGACGTGATCCCGCCCGAGGCCCGCAATCCTCTGGTCGTGGCCCGCTACGGCGTGCGCGTCCTGGGCTACAACACCGAACTCAACCCCAACGGCTGCCCCATCACCAACTGGTGGCAGTTGACCGAGCCCGAGTGGAAGGGCAAGGTTTTCATTGAGGATCCGTTGACCGATGCTTCCACCATGGGCATCCTGACCACCATCGCGGCCCACGCCGAGGAGTTGGCCGCAGCCTACCGGGAGCGCTATGGCAAGGATCCTGTCCTGGACCCCGACACGCCCGACGCAGGGTGGCTCTGGGTGAAGAAGTTCGCGCAGAATTCGCCCGTGCCCGAACCCGGCGGCGATGAGGTCGTCCAGGCCTTCGCCACGCCCGGCATGAAAGAGGCCGGCGTAGGGTTCACTTCCTACTCCAAATATCGCGACACCCAGAAGGGTAAACTGGTCTTTGACGCCTGCAAGGGTGTCAAGCCGGTCATGGGCGTGCAGACGCAGGCTTACGTGGCGGTGATCAACCGCGCGCCGCATCCGAACGCCGCCAAGTTGTTCATCCGCTTCGTGCTCAACGAGGGGTTTGAGCCGTGGAACGTCGTTGGCGACTACTCGGCCCGCACCGACGTGCCTGCGCCCAAGGGCGCGATCCCGCGCAATGAACTCAGCGTGTGGACCCAGGATAATGCCTACGTTTACGCCAACATCGCCAAGATGCGCGACTTCTGGGCGATGAACCTGCTCAAGTAAGCGCGCGGTTCTGCGTGGACAAGCAAGAGCGTGCCGGGGGCGCAGACCTCCGCGCCCCCGGAGCGCCCAGGTGTGGCCCCGCGCTTCGGCGTGCGGGCAAGTGGCGAGACATTCTCCGCGCCCTCGCGGAACGTTCTGGAGACCGAAATGGCGCAGACCCGGATTCAGGCTGTCGTCTTTGACATGGGCGGCACGCTGGAAGATATCTACTACGACTCCGCCAGCCACCAAGAGGCAACGCGGGAACTTCAGCGCCTTCTGAGCCAGCGGGGCCTTGAGCCAGGGCTGGATCTCGGAACTTTGCAGCGCACCGTCGTGTCGGGGATGGAAGCATACCAGGCGTGGCGCGAGGCGACGGAAATAGAACTCTCGCCCGAACGCGTGTGGACAGAGTACGTCTTTCCCAATAGGGGGCTGCCCAGGGATTGCCTGGAGGCGGCCGCGGAAGACCTTACGTTCTTTTACGAAACGCATTATCAGGTGCGCCGGCTGCGCGCGGAGGCGCCCGATGTGCTGCGCGCCCTGCGCGAGCGGGGGTTTCGGCTGGGCATCATCTCCAATATCATCAGCCGCACCCTGGTCCCGCGCCAACTGGAGGCCTACGGGATTGCGCACCTGTTCGGCCCTGTGGTTACCAGCGCCTGCTTCGGCTGGCGCAAGCCCAATGTGCGAATCTTCCTGGAAGCGGCGCGGCTGCTGGGCCTTCCACCGGCGGCGTGCGCCTACGTCGGCGACACGCTGTCTCGCGACGTTATCGGCGCGCGTCGGGCGGGGTACGGGCTTGCCATTCAAATCCATTCGTTTCTGACGGACAAAGCAGATCGCGGCAAGGTAGAGGCTGCGCCTGACGCCGTTGTCCGCGACCTGACGGAGGTCATTCCTCTGGTACTCTCACGCTCGGAGACCGTTGATGGCGATACGGGGCATATTCTTTGACGCAGCGGGGGTGCTCTACCACCGCCCGCAATCCACGAACCGATACGTGATGGACTTGCTCAAGCGGCAGGGAATCGCGCCGAAACTGGACGATGCCCGGCGCGCCCGCCTGAAGGCGCTGCGCGCGGCAGCCAACAGCGGCCGCATGACGCCAGACCAATACTGGGACGCCGTTCTGATCGCCTACGGCGTCGGCGATCCGTCCGTCCGCGGAGCACTCGTGGCCGAGATTGACGCCCATTCGGACAGCGTGGCAGCGATGCCCGGGGCGCGAGAAGCCCTGGCCGCCCTCAAGCAGCGGGGGTTCACCCTGGGCATTATCACCGACTCCGTCCACCCTGTGGAACGGAAGCGCCGATGGCTGGACATGCTCGGGCTTTCCGAGTTCGTGGATGTCCTGATCTGTTCCACCGCAGTCGGGACGTACAAGCCTGACCCGGCCATCTACGCGAGCGCGCTGCAAATGGCGCATCTGTCGCCCGAGGAATCGGTTTTCGTAGGACATGCAGCGGACGAACTGGAGGGCGCGCGCAGGGTTGGCATGACGACCGTCGCCGTGAATCCTGACCCGGGCGCCACAGCCGACCATTATGCGCCCACCCTTCTTGACATGCTGAATCTACCACTCTTCAAGGACACCCTTTACAGTCGGGAGGCAAGCATGGTACGCGACATAGAAGTCATCTTCATTGATGTGGGGGCCACTCTGCGCGTGCTGGTGGAGGACGAAGCCTATCAGGCCGAGGCCAGGCGACAGATCGCGGCCCTGGTCGGCACGCAGGAGTCGCCGGAGTCCTTCTGCGCCGAACTGGACAGGAGGTACAAGGTGTACCGCAAGTGGGCCTTTGAGACTCTCAATGAGGCTTCGGAGCGCGAGTTGTGGACGCGCTGGCTCTTGCCCGATTACCCGGCCGAGAAGATCGCCCCGCTTGCCGGCGAACTTACGTTCCTGTACCGCAAAACGATGGGCCGCCGCTTTGCGCAGCCCGATGCCAAAGACGTGGTGCTGGAACTGACGCGCAGAGGCTACAGGCTCGGCATCATCAGCAACACCATCACCGAGCGTGAAATCCCCGAGTGGCTGGAGGAAGATGGCCTGAAGCCTTACTTCCCCACCGTGGTGCTCTCGTCCATCTTCGGGAGGCGGAAACCGGGCCCGGAAATCTACCTGGAGGGCGCCCGCCAGGCCGGAGTCGCGCCGGAGAAGGCGGCCTACGTTGGCGACAACCCCTCCCGCGATGTCCAGGGGGCGCGCGAGGCTGGCTTCGGCATGGTCATTTTGCTGTTGGATCCGGCAGAGGCCGACGAGCCTATCAGCGACGGAAACAAGCCGGACTACGTCATCCGTCGGTTGAGCGATCTGCTGGACATCTTCCCGCCGCGGCAGCCAGTCCAGACTAACCCGTGATGCGGCGGGAGACGCAGGGAGGAGTGCATGGCGGCAGAGCATGCAGGGCGTGGAGGCAAGGCGCTGGCCGAAGCGGTCAGGGAACTCTATCGCGAGGGGCAAACGGATTACTCGCTGGAGCCTGTTGTGCTTGTGGACGAGCGCGGCGAGGCCCTTGGCCGCGTCCGGGATGGCGATGCTGTGGTGTTCTGCTGTCGCCGCGGCGAGCGCGAGATTCAGCTGACCGAAGCGTTCGTGGATCCGACGCTGACACATTTTCCGCGGCGCGAATTCCAAAACCTGACTTTTGTCATCCTCACCCTGTACCACGAGAAGTTCAAGGACTTGCCCGTGGCCTTCGCGCCCACTCAGGTCGCGGATACGCTGGGCGAAGTCGTCAGTCGCGCCGGAATGCGCCAGTTGCGTGTGGCCGAGTCCGAGAAGTTCGCCCATGTAACCTTCTTTTTCAACGGGGGCAACAGTCAGCCCTTCGCGGGCGAGGAGGATGTGCGAGTCCCTTCCCCGAAGGGCATCCTCTTTGACCAGGCGCCTGAACTCAGCCTGCCCCAAGTGGCAGCGCAGGTCGTGCAGGGCATTGGGCGCGGATATGACCTGATCGTGGCCAACTTCGCCAACGGCGACGTCATCGGGCACACGCAGAGCCGCCAGGCCAAGATCGCTTGTGCCGAGGCCGTGGACCACGCGCTCGGAAATGTGGTGGACGCGGCCCTTGCCGCCGACTACGTTACGTTCGTTACGGCGGACCACGGCAACCTGGAGGAGATGACGAACCCTGACGGCACGCCCCATGTGGCGCACACGGCCAATCCGGTTCCCTTCGTCCTGATAGACCCGCGTGGGCCTTCGGATGCGGCGGTGCGTGATGGCAGGCTGTCGGATGTCGCGCCCACGGTGTTGCGCGCCCTGGGGCTTGCACAGCCCGACGCGATGCAGGGCAATGGGCTTGCTCCGAATTGGCCCTGGGGCGAGCGGCGCCGCGTTCTACTGCTGATCCTGGACGGTTGGGGCCTGGGCAAGCAGGATGAGACCAACCCGATCTTCCTGGCGCACACGCCCGCGTGGGACCGCCTGCTCTCCCAGCATCCGCATTCGGCGTTGCAGGCGGCAGGCGACGCGGTGGGCCTGAAGCCGGGCAAGCCGGGTAACTCCGAGGCCGGGCACATGAACATTGGCGCGGGGCGGGTCATTCTCCAGGACGACGTGCGGCTGGACATGGCAATGAAGGACGGCTCGTTCTACACGAACGAGACCCTGTGCAGGGTGATCCGCCAGACGCGAGACCGCGGCGCGAGCCTGCACTTGCTGGGCCTGCTGACGGAGAAAAGTTCCCATGGCTCCATTGACTACCCCCTGGCGCTCCTGCGCATGGCCAAGGCCGCCGGCCTGGACAGGGTCTATCTGCACATCATTTTTGACGGGCGAAGCACCGAGCCCGGCAGTGCTCCCGCCCTCCTGGAGAAACTGGAAAGCCGGGTGCGGGAAATCGGCGTGGGCCGCATCGTTACCGGCGTGGGCAGAGGCATTGCGCTGGACCGCGACGGGAACTACGCCAAGACCCGAAAGGCCTACGACGCCCTCGTATTCGGCGCGGGGCGAAAACATCCCTTTGCATAGGCACGGCGAACGTGGATGCCAAGTTTCTGCAGCGGCTGGTACAACCGGCCGAAACGAAAATCGCGATGATCATCATGGACGGGCTGGGCGGGCTGCCGCCCGAGCCGGGCGGCCAGACGGAACTGGAGACCGCCCGCACGCCCAACCTTGACGCGCTGGCCGCGCGGTCGGCGCTGGGGCTGACCATTCCGGTTGCGCCGGGAATTACGCCAGGGAGCGGCCCCGGACACCTGGCGATTTTCGGATATGACCCCATAGAGTATGAGGTCGGGCGTGGGGTGCTGGAGGCGCTGGGCACAGGGTTTGACCTCAGGCCCGACGACGTGGCGGCCCGGGGCAACTTCTGCACCATAGACGATGCCGGTATGCTCACCGACCGTCGCGCGGGCCGCATTGCCACCGAGGCGAGCCGCGAACTCGCGGCCCTGCTGCGGACGATCCGACTGGACGGCGTGGCGTTCTTCGTGGAGCCGGTCAAGGAGCACCGTTTCGCGTTTGTGATGCGGGGCGAAGGGCTTGGCGATGCCCTGACCGACACGGATCCGCAAAAGACCGGCGTGCCGCCCTTGCCGGTGCGCGCGCTGCGCCCCGATTCGGAGAGGGGTGCGTGGGCGGCCAACTACTTCGTCCAGGAGGCGCGCCGCCTGCTTGCCGGCAAGCGTCCTGCCAATATGGTCCTCCTGCGGGGGTTCGCGCGCTATCCGTCTATCCCGACGTATCGGGATCGGTTTGGGCTACGGGCGGCGGCGATCGCTGTCAACGGCATGTACCGCGGCGTGGCCAGGCTCGTCGGCATGACGGTGCTGGATGTCGGCGGCTACTCCGTGGCAGATGAGTTCTCGGCGCTGGAGCGGCACTGGCAGGACTACGACTTCTTCTACTTGCATGTGAAGCAGACGGACACAGCCGGCGAAAGCGGTGATTTCTGGGGCAAGGTGCGCGTGATGGAGGAGGTGGACGCGCAGATCCCTCGGCTTATGGCTCTCGGGCCCGATGTCGTCATCGTGAGCGGCGATCACTCATCGCCTGCCGTTCTGCGCTCGCACAGTTGGCATCCGGTGCCGACCCTGCTGTACGCCAGAACCGTACGGCCGGACGGGATCGCCGAATTCGGCGAGCGGGCCTGCGCGCGTGGCAGCCTCGGCGTGCTGCCCGCCAGGGACATCATGGCGATTGCCCTGGCCAGCGCAGGTCGCGTCGCCAAATACGGCGCCTGAACCCGTAGCCGCGCAGATCCTGCCCCAAGGAGAGGAGAGTATGCCAGGTTCGGCTCTGTTGCATGATCCAGCGGCGTTTTCGGAGCGCCTCTACGAGGTGATGCGGCGCATCCATCCGGGCGTGGAGGACATGGAACTCTACGAGTTCCGGTACGCCCTGGACAACCTTGTCCCGCCCCAAGGATGGGCCTCGGTGGCCCTGGAGCCGATGGAGACGATTGAGCAGCGCGTGAACACGGCGGCGTTCTACGAATCCATCCAGATCAAGCCTCGGGTTGATGATCGAATCGTCCTGGACCCGAACATCGTGCGCCTGGCCCAGATGCTGTTTGTCGGGCTGGTTACCGGAGCCTATCCCGAGGCATGGGTAGGGGTGCATTTCTACTTTGACATCCGCGGGTTCTATTTCCTTCACCGGACGACCTACTTCACCGACCGCATCGTGGCGCATCTGGGCGGCGCGCCGTTCCGGCAGTTCCGGCGGCGCCAGGCGGAATTGGAGCGCCGCCAAGACCTGGGTTACAAGGAGTTCCGCGAGGCCAACGCCGAGGTGGACCAGTTCTTCCTGGAAAGCGTCCGACGGCTCATCGCGGCCAAGGGGACCCCGATTGTGCTGGCTATCGCAGGGCCGACGGCGGCGGGTAAGACCGAAATCGTGGCGCGGCTGCGCGAATTTCTGCAGCAGGATGGGCGGAAGACGACCTCCATTGAGATGGACAACTTCCTGACCGATCGCGACTACCGAGAGGCCAAAGGGATTTTCACCCTGGGCAAGCAGGCCATCCACCTGGGGCTCCTCTGCCGCAGCCTGGAGGACATCACCCGAGGCAAGCGAATCGCCATCCCTCGCTACGACTTTGTGTTCGCTACGTCCAGCCACGACCTGGACGGAAACCTGAAGCCCGGCTGCCGCCCGATAGAGATTGACCCTGCGGACATTATCTTCATAGAGGGCAACTTCCCGTTTCTCATTGAGGAGGTCGCGCACCTCATCGGCCTGAAGGTGGTGTACCTCACTGACGACGCCGTGCGACTGAAACGCAAATGGAAGCGCGATATTGACTATCGCAAGAAGTACGAGCCGTCGTATTTCCGCAATCGCTTCTTCAAGGAGCAGTTCCTGATGGCCGAGAAATGCTATCGGCCACAGATGGAGGTCTGCGACATGGTCGTGGACACCACCGGCGCCGCCATCTGGGTTACGCCCGAGGTCGCGGAGATTCTGGGCTCGCCGCTCGCGTAGCGGCGAAGGTCGGAGAGTGGCACCCATTTGGCGCGCGTCGTCAGGCCACGACGAACCCCACGCCCAGGATTCCCGGCCCGCCGTGCGTAACGACGACTTGCCGCACACCCCAGCGCCGCGTCGTAGTAGCGGGCGTTGTAAAAGTACAACCCGATTGTACTCTCTTCGCGCTGGCCTGTAAAGCGGTAGGGGGTGGGCGACCTACAGACTTTGCAAAACTCGTATGACGAGTGCAGCCGCGGGCAGAATGATCGCCAACACCCCAAATACGGTGTATAGCCATCCAAACGCTCGAAGTTGCGAGTCTCGCAATCGATCCTGTGCGGGCTTGCCAAGAGCCGAGTTAATGATGTTGACCCAGCCTAGTGAGCGCGTATGCTCGAGTGACTCGGGATCTATCGCACCTCCTTTGAGGAGGTACAGCCCGTGCCAGATTGATGCGAGACCCAACACGGAACCCAGTAGTAGCCATGCTTCAAGAGGCAGACCTCGGCGTGTCGGCATCAGTATGGCTCCACCCTCATTCCGGCGCCCAAGTCAACGGCTAGTGAGAGAAGTCCTGCCGATGTGGAGATAGCCGGCCATGGGAGCATAGTCCCAATGTCCAGAAACAGCGACAAACCGGACCTGGTACCGGATGCTACCTCTCGTGCATGCTTCATCCCCATTGTAGTGCCGATCAGTCTACTCCCGATGTCGAACTCTGCTGCGATGCTGGAAACTCTCGCTGTCTGCGAGAGGCCGGCTGTGACCACACCAGCGATATCTCCAATTATGTCGTTCCAGTCGACCTTTGACATGTCATAGCAGACACGGTATCGGTATGGCTGGTCTCTGACGAATGTCTCCCCGCCGACTATGTAACCAGTACCTTTGTACGATCGGGCCCACCCATTCGCATCAAACGGGTGCTCACGGTAGCCTGGCTTGTTTCGGGCTATGCCTATGCCACCCTCGTATTCAACGAACACGTAGTCCTCAGAGTATCCTACTGGATGAGGCTTAGGGAAGTCAAGTAGCTCTTGGAAGACTGCGATATGGTCGCCGAACTGCGCCGCGCGAAGTACAGCGAGCCATCCCCACATTCCCGCGAGCTTGCCGCCGGGCATGAACTCCTTGAGCACCTCGTCCCAGGTCCTCACGCCGAAGTAGGCCATTATCTCCTCTTCGGTGAACTTCCCCGTCGGGTCGGTGTACCGCAGCGGGTTGTTGGTAACGTACGCGTAGCGGTTCAGCGCCTGGGGGTTGCCCGGGTCGGGGACGAGGGTGTCGGGCTGGGCGAACCGCCCCAGGGCCGGGTCGTACC